>Ga0126342_10015803_pt1 | contig 13196 bp, 9 predicted proteins | sample Cyp1metagenome_FD_92528 | JGI IMG/M metagenome (GOLD analysis project Ga0126342, IMG submission 92528) | Coral microbial communities from Lord Howe Island, Old Settlement Bay, Australia - Cyphastrea 1 metagenome | ecosystem: Host-associated > Invertebrates > Cnidaria > Coral ... | reverse complement strand
TCCCGGAAGAAGGGATTTAAATTAAAAATGGGGTAGATGGCGCAATTTGGCCCATTTTGCACATGTAGGGTTGCGCCATCTTCTGGGCACTTTTGCTGTTTCGGGTACATATCCTTAAAAAAACAATCACTGTTAAATAGATGGCGCAACCACCTCTGAAAAAGTAGGTCTGAGCCATGTACTTTGAACCCGGAGTATAAGAGGGCGTAGTTTAGTAACCAAAACAACACGCCATAGTCATGGGGTGACCTTGTTTCAATACGCATCGTCCAGAGTGAGGATTTCGCCAGGATGTTAGGTGAACCAATGATGATTTACAGTATGGGTGTGTCTGAAAATAGATGGAAAATACCCTCTGGTAAACTAACATAACTATGGAAAATCACATTTTTTCCATGGGAAAATCCACTATTTCTATGGTGATTTTCCATTGCTATGTTAGTCATTACCAGAGGGTATCACCCAAATGGCAAGAAAATCTGGGAAAATGATTGGAAAATGATGATGAAGCACTGGATTTAGAGCCATGGGAAAATCCACACATCAAGCTTCAGCTGGCTGCGCCAGGCTGCAGGAAGTTTTGCATCCAGGACAATCTGGTAAGGGCTGCTGGCTTACACAAAGGAAGCAACGACTTTTGCCACTCGGATCTCGGATCAGAGCCAAGCCAAGTGCTTTCTTCTTGTTCTATGTTATAGTGAATCATGTGGATTTACCCGGCCTGGTAAACTAACAAAACTATGGAAAATCACCATGCTATTAATGGGAAAACTCGCTATAAATTGCCATTTTCCATAGCTATGTTAAATTACCAGAGGGTATTTTGCATCTTCTATTTGCATCATCTATTTGAGCATAATTGAACCATGTTGCACCTTTGTGGCACGATCATCACACGTGAAATCCTGTGAAATCTTAATTCGTCCAGATGTCACGACGTCAAAGGTACTTGCTACACTCCAGACGTCAACCTGCCGTTGTACGACGCCGCAACAAGGCGAGGCTGATTTGTTCTACCCGGTAGTTAAACCATCCTAAACCATCTGAAAATCATCTTAAAACCATCTTAAACCATCTTGAAACTCCATTTCCTGGTCTTTGAGGTCCCACCCGCTTCCTGGTTAGGCATGAGGAGGAGGAGACGGTCATTGGCAGCTGGAGCGTGGCGGAGGCCAACTTCCATGGCTACAGCAAAATGGTGAAAGCCATTTGGACCTCGGAAGCCATCCAGGCCGGAGTGGCGGCCTGGTGGAAGTGCTGGTTTGTAGGATCAACATACACAGAAATGACATTCGATTCCACATCCCATCACATCCCATCTCCCCATCCCATCCCATACACAATTGTTCATATATACATAATACATATCATATATATATATATATGTACATATATATATATATATATTTATATATATATGTGTATGTATATGTATGATTGTATATGTATATTATATACATATATACATATATTCATACATAGATGGGGTGACTAAAACACCCACCCATGTTCGGCGCCAGGCCCGTGCTGGCTGCCCCATCGATGGCTCAGACTGCAGGGGTTACTTCAGCAGGGGCTGACGCTTGACCAGCCAATGGATGGGTTTGAACCATTGGGTTTTACCCTCTGGTAAACTAACATAGTGATTTAATGGCATTTTATAGTGGATTAATGGGATTTTATAGTGATTTAATGGGATATTAATGGGATACATCCTCTGGTGATGTCAAACATAGCTATTGAAAATGGCCCATTTATAGTGGATTTACATGGATTTACCCATTAAACATGGTGATTTTCCATAGTTACGTTAGTTTACCAGAGGGTAGAACATGGTTAAACGGTTGAACGGTATGAGTTAAACCCAATAATTAATAGATGGGATTATCATTGGTGTTGAATAACCAAACAACATGATATACGCAGCAATATATATGATATATGATATATGGTTATTGAATATCATGGTTGTATAACCAATATAAATACCAATATCATATATGGATATATATATAGTTGATGGGGGTTCCAGTGTGTGTCAATTGGAAATCATCGGATAATTTCCTGAGAATTGGGAGGAAATCCGGTCATCATTTGGACCATTCTTTTGCCATATGACCAGTGGATGGGTTGGACATTGGTTTAACATGGTTTACCCGGCCTGGTAAACATACAAAAAGCTATTGAAAATGGCCCAATCGAAATAGTGAGTTTTCCCATGAATAATGGATAAAATGGTGATTTTCCAGTTCGCTATGTAAACGTTTACCAGAGGGTAACCTGTTTTTTTTTGGGGGGTATCCAATTTTTTAACAAGCTGTCAATTTGTTGATTGTCTGAAGATATGGCACACCCAAGATTTGATGATTCATAAGTCTGAATTATGACGAGCGAAGCCTGTTCTCCCGAACCCTGGAATAATGGTGAGTAAGAGGAATTAGTAAGAGGAATTATCATGAATTATCCCAATATGGTTCATCCAACATTTAGTGAATTATAATAATTATTGGGATAATTCCTCTTACTAATTTGCCATTATTTGATAAGCAGGATAATTATCTCCAACATTTGCCCAGACAGGTAACCTCTGGGAATCCCCCAGCCACGGATGATTTTTACCTGCACACCTCGTTGGGATGATCGAGGGTTTGTTGCCTTGGAGCTGAGGAACATTCGGTAACCAGCCAGGGTAAGCCACAAAACATGGGGGATTTATGGATTTTATGGGGATTTCATATGATTTCATTGGATCGTTTTTTCTAACTATGTTTTGATTGTTTTCTATGGGCAAAATTGGGCAAAGCAAATGGATCAAATGGATCAAGATCGGCACATCGATGATTTTGGGAATAGAATGTGACAAAAAACCATACATCACCAACAATATGGGTATGTCATGGGATTTGATGGGGAGATTTTATGGGATGTACGACCAAGAGAATGTGATAGTTGGATTAGTTGGGTCTGAAAATGAGGGATTTACCTGAATATATGTCCATTTTACAAGGAGCCTGATTACTAGTGATTGGATTTTCGGTGCACCCCACTTTCAGATAAACCCGAATATAACTGAAATAAGTTGGCCGCATTTTTTTCCCTTCAACTATTCACTGGCTGGTATACCACATGGTTGGTTTTGTGGCTCTGTGCTGGATCCCAAACCAGGCGGCATGGATCGTCGACTAAACATGATCCAACTAAAGTCAGGTCTAGACTGTCTAGACACTAGGCATCCTAGTCAAGGCAAGGCAGGTGATGGATTGAGCAATTTTTGAGCAACTGAAAAATCCCCTGGATTTTTCGGACCTATTGACCATTATTATTGACCTACAATCAGAATCATCCGTAGAATCTGAGGGTTTTTGATGCCAGCGATGAGTTTTTTCCACTCCAACACCTCCTTTCCAAGGTGATGATAAGGCTCCGCTGGATTGCCACAATGCTCATCGGTTGCTCGGAAAATTCGGCAGGGCAGGCACTGCGACACCTGGAAGCTGGATGAACATATCCAACTCGTCAACGCCAGTTGTACTCCATTTAGCTATATAGATTATATATGGCTATATTATATAACTATATATATATATAGAATTATACAACATATACTGTTGTATACTGTATACAATATAGAGAGAGAGAGAGGAACAAAAGCAAAAAAAAAACCACACTTTTGTTGGCTGAGTTCGCATGATTTTGCGTATTTTAGATTGGTTGTACTGTTGGACTGCCACTTTTTGTCTCTGCATGGTCCGAGGCATAGCCCCTACTCGACCATCTTGCCACTGGATGTGCGGCCAGACGATAGTTTCTATATTAGTAAGGCTGGTTTTTTGTTGGGAAAAATGCTGGGTGAAAGATGTATGTTTTTTTGGGACCAAACCATGGGTTTTCCAAAAAAACATGACTGGGAATCACGAATTTCCAGCATGATGGTCTTCTTATGTCTTATTTGTCTTGCTGGGAAGCCGGCTATTGTTTCAGGGATATCCAAACACTTGAATTCTTTTTACGAATATTTCCATATATGTACATTGTTTTTTTCGACAAGTCCTAACCATTTGTAATCTGTCCTGCTTCAACTCCCATTTTTTCTAGTATTTCAGCAGCATTTCAACTGTTTCCCCTCCTTGAAAGCATGTGGGTTGGGGACCCAAATTTCTAAGGTGGATCAGCGTCTTGACCAGCAAAATAACTCAGCAGCGGGAAACATTCCGTACCTGGATTTTTTCATACTAAGTTGATTTTGGTTTTCTAGGCCACATGGTCACAAGAGTAGTACTTGGGGAGCAGCCGGGACTTCCAGATATCGCACAAGGGCAGAGCCAGAGCTAGTGGAGACATTCTTAGGACCGTTTGTTTTTGAGAACTTCTTAACATAAAAGGATATAAATTTTATAAAAGGATATTTTTATGGCAGTAGTTTGCAATATTTCCTCACCAGAAAAATTGTCCATCGTGCATGTCTGATCATGTAATTAGTAATATCATATATTATTTCCCTCTCAAGCGGTTGAGAACTTATATTTGTCTACATTGCCATTTAGGGGGGCAGTGTCTTTCAACAAAAAACGGCATCCATTTTTTTGGCGCCATTGTTTTTCGACAAAACATGAGAAAACGAGTTTCAACGTTGAGAGCTTTTGCCATAAAAGGATCATCCGGTGAGCCAGGCCTGCGAGACCAACGACAATGTGGTCCTCTGTTCGCAACTTGGAAAAACGCTGGGGGTGGTGATTGGTTGGTGAAGAATCGGAGGGCGCCAAGTCATGCACTCTTTCAAAATGCCAATTATTTTTTGAGGGATTTCCCAAGCAATGAGGAATGCCTGGCTCATCTTCGATTTTGAAGAGAGGTTTACCGTGACCAAGCTTCGTGTCTTGGCTATATGGGCCTTTTGCTTCGTGTGGGTTGGGTCGTGAATTAAAGAGATGTTTGACCATGGTTCTATCTCCCATCAATTCAAATTATGGTCCCGAAAAACTATGGCCACCATCCATTTACCATCCATTTACCATCCATTTTCCATTAAACATTTGCCCAAACCTCCAGGCCTCCAGACCATGCCAGCTTTTTTCACAATCGACGCCAGGATTGTGGAACTATGCCAGCGACGAAGCGGTCCGGAAGATTCTGGTCAGCGCCGGCAAAGACTTGGACAGCCTGCTCGAAGCCGCTCGAAACGCACGCACGAGATGGAGAGGTGGCTCCGGGACGGCGGTCCCTCATTTTTGTTGGTTTGTAATCATTGTAATGGCCACAAATGGAGGCATAGCATGGTATAGCCATATATATATATCGTATGTAGCTGGTAAATGGTGGTATGTATACCCCATCAATGGTGGTATAGCCCATGAATTACTATAAATTGGGGGTATATCCAATGGAGGTTACCCTCGAAAAAATGGATGGTTGAGACAGATTGATATTACGAATGAGCCAAAATTCTTAAAAATCGGTGACTCCCTTGGCTTGAACATGTTTGAGAAATACCGATTATTGATATCCAGGATAATATCCCCCTTTCATGATCTTTCATGCTTAAATTTCTTAGATGACATGTTCACTCCAGTTTTCAAATCGTTTGCATTGCTTATTCAGAATCCTAAAATATGATAAATATCCAGGATGATCTCCAAAATCGCCCAGGTTCCCAGGTTCAGTGCCAGCATGGCATGGTACCAAGGCTCAAGTTTTCCACGACATCTCCAATGTGGACGCGCCAAAACCTCCAGTTCCTGGTTGGAAACCCCATCAGATGGTAGCTGATAGTGGTCAGCATGGCAATTCTGAATGGTGAATTCTGGTGAATGGTGATTGTACCATTCAAAACATGGGGATTGAATGGGACAATGGGAATATCATGGGGATATAATTTCTATGGGTTAAAGTGGGATGCACCCTATGCCATAGACCTACCATGTGATTTTTTTTAACCAGCAAGGAGAGCACAATGAGGAGACCCAAAAGCTCGGCAATTGTTCCAAGTAGTTGAAGTTGTCTCCAAATCCAATGGCTTAACATGGTTTATCCTCATATTCATATATATACACATGTATTATCATGTATTCATATTATATATACATATATGTATATACACATATATATGTATATATACACATATATATATATACACATATATACATATATACATATAGACATAGCATACTGTATATTATATATGATATAATCTATAGAGATATGCATATTACATATGCCAGGCTTTAGCCATAATTTGGGCTTCACTTCCATCATCTTTCCCTTGGCCTGAGGCAGACCTGAGCATGAGAGGCAAGGTGCCCAGTTCGCCACATCCCGTGACGGAGATGACGTTGGACGTGCCGCTGACGGGGAGATTTTTGAAGATCGAAATCTTGCAGAACTACGGGGCCCAAGGTGGGGCTTGAACTACGGGGCCCAAGTCATCAGCATTTTCGTGGGGATTCCACCCCCCAAATGGTGGATGATTGGGTTACCACATGATTCAACAGAAAATCCACGTGAAATTTCATGTATTACTTGGAAAATCATGGAAACATCCATGAAAATGCTGGAAAATCCCAGCAGATTTCTGGAATTTCGCAGAGTTTTTTCAGTGGAGAGGTGGAGGTGATGGAGGTCTTGAGAAATCCTGCAGGTTTTCTCATGCATCCAGGCCAGGTTCCGGAGTTTATTTTCGTTTTTCTTCATGTCAAAAAAATAGGAGTATTTCATATCCTAAAGGTAACTGTGGATGGGCAAAATCCCGCACCAGTTGGTAACTATTGGTGAGTATGAAACCGTGTAAATGAACGTAAATGATGGGATAGTAATGAAATAAACAAAAAAAAAAGATATCAGAAGATACACAAGACCTTCAGGCGAAAGTGCAGGTTTCTACGGAAAACAAATGTTTCCCCAAGAACAGATAGAACAGATGGATTCCCGGAAATTCTGAGGTAAAGATCATATATATGTATAATTTTATATAATTATATCATATATAATAATTATATCATATATAATAATTATATCATATAATAATTATATCATATATAATAATTATATCATATAATATATATACAGCATTTTGTAGCAGCCCCGAATACGCGTTCTATTTATTTCAAGTCTAGTTATAGTTTGGCTCTTCTGAAGGTTGTGGGAACCTTGCACCGTGCAGGTGTTGGCTTCTACCGTGCAGCTTTTGACGGCTACAAGTCACTGAGCTGGGAAATGATAGTTGTTTGTGGTTGGACTTCGCCCTAATTTTATGATATATGTTTTACATATATCAACATAGTATGATATAGTGTTTACAATATGTTACCATGTTTTACCATAGTTTTACCATAGTTTTACCATAGTTTACCATATGTTACCATATTTTACCATAGTGGAAATTATGTACCCTCTGGTAATTTAACATAGCTATTGAAAATGGCCATTTATAGTGGATTTAACCATTAAAGATGGTGATTTTCCATAGTTACGTTAGTTTACCAGAGGGTATACCCCCCATTTTATGGTCACTTTTTCATCGGAGAATGGCCGACGAGAAGTTCGGCCTTCACGGAGGGCCCCGCTGAGGTCGCCCTTCACGGATTACATGCCCTTTCCTGGGAAGAGTTGTGGAGGCGCTTTCCGCTCTGGGGTCACAACTTGAAACATTCAAATATATATTTATATACATATATATATATACATATATATATATACATATGTATATTATATATGTATTAAAACTCCACTTAAAGCTTTTTCGTTGGTTGCTTTTTCAGATCAGTCATAAAAAATATCCATCCGGGATCATCCTCAATGGACTGGTTTTGGAGGCTATGAATTGGAAGATCTCAATGGGAACTTCACTCTCCCGGAGCTCTTTTGTCGAGCACTGTGCAGTAGTCGCATGGACTGCGCTGCATTTGAGGCAGGGTCACAAAACGTCGTATGTTCCAGTATGTTCCAGTCATGTAGACAATATGTGACAATATGTAATATATAATATACTGTAATATGCAATATAATGAAATATATGTGATAAATATATATATATATATATTATAATATATGTTATTATAATATATGTTCGCACATGTTTGAGAGATCTCATGTGCTTTGAAATTGAGACGTGCTTGGTGCAAAACCCTCCGTCGGCCACCAGGTGGTTTACAGCGGCGAACATGCTGGGCGATGCATTTTTCATAGCACCATGGTTGGGCATAGTTTGCAGGCTATCCAGCTATCCGAAAATGTCAAAAAATGTCCCCATTGAAACTTCCAGAAAAAAACATCCGAATTTAAAATGTTCCCATGATTAATGTTTTTTTTTGATATAACTTGGGATATCATTTTTCATGATGTAACTTTTGGATATAGTTTTTGGATATAACTTTGGATATAACTTGGGAATATATGGTTGATTTCCCATTTAAAAAAAAACCACCTCCCTGGCCGTGACAACTCGTGACAGCTCGGCCTGCCGGAAACTCCGGAAACTCGGGCAGTGAGGTCATGTGAGGTCCCCGAAGTTCAGATGGCCATGGGTTTGTATATCCCATTTTCAGACAAACCCATTTACCCTCTGGTTATGACTAACATAGCGAACTGGAAAATCACCATGATTCATGGGAAAATCCACTATAAAAAATGGTCATTTTCAATAGCTATGTTAAATTACCAGAGGGTACATTCCTCTATGTTTTTTTTCCGGCTGTTGGTAAACAAGTTTTTCCCGATGGAAAATGTCGTAAAACCATGTAAAACTGTAAAATCTGGAAGCTTGTTGACTGAATTTTACTGTGAACAAAAGCCTTGTTTGCTAAAGTCGTCCCTCCAATCACCGACCCACTAAGGCAACATATGGATTCCAACCAAAGCTTTGGACGACGACCGGGACTGCTACGTGAAGGACAACCAGGTTTTTGGGGTAGCTATCAACTTAAAAACCCGTATATTAATATATAATGTGTAATGTATTATTATTATACAGTATAATATAATGTAATATGATATAATATATAATATAATGTAAGGCATACAAGATAATATGATATAAGATAATATAATGTAATAAAACATGATATTGTATAATATAATATAATATAATATAATGTAATGTAATATAATATAATATAATATCATATAACATAACATCATATAATATAATATAATAATATACGTATATTAATCGGACCACGCCATGTTTTTCAATGGGACCTGTTGAGCCTTCCGCGCATTCCGCGACCAGGTGGTTTATTGCCGAAAGGGATTACCGTTTCAGGACAGCTGGTGGTGACCGTTCAAAATCACCAGCCGGGCATGATGCCAGGTCAGCAGGGCAGTACTGCTGTGTGTCTTAAGAAAAGAGATGGATCCTGATGGATCCTCCGTTTTGTTGGGGTTTCAAAAACGTCCAGACAATTCCCAGCGAGAAACTTGTTTCAGGACGTGTGTTGCAGCTCTGAGTGTGGCGTTTGCGGCGGTGACAAATGCTCTTGGCGTCCTGGGGGCCGTTCCATCCTCAGGGGTTTGTTGGGATATGGAGCCTCTACAACTGCGGCTATATGGGTATGGATCAATACCTATTAATTAATACCATTTTTAGGGGGATGAACATCCATTTACCAGCTATTTTGATGTTCACCAGGGGGATAGGGTTTTGACACACTGCCATATTGGAGCCTCTACAACTGCGACTATATTATGTCTCCGTTTAGATCATTGAGATCATTTGCACTTCACTGGACCTGCACTTCCAAGTTGGAAGTTGGTGATCTTCAAAATTCTTCCAGCTGGGTTCTCTTCCGCCCGGACGGCATCAGCTGTTAGTTGGATTAGATAGGCATAGAAATCCAACCATGCAACTTTTGCCAGCCATGCAACTTTTGGGATGGTCATCAATCCAAATTTTCCAAACGGGCTTCATTAAGTATATCCATAGTATATCCATAGTATATCCATAGTATATCCATGATAGATTACATAGATTACATAAGGAATCCATAAGGAATCCCAGTGATGGTGGATTGATCACGGGCCTTTTAACATATGTCCCAGTCGTAACTCGACTCTTCCCTCACAGTTACGGTACGTCAGAGGTGAGCGTTGCTGTGCTGGAGCCATTCGGGCCATGCGGGATTTGTGCGCCAACGATACAGATGCTCGGTGGGTTTTTGGTGTTTCAAAATGTTGAAATGATGGACTTTGCGGATGGATTTATTGTGTTCAATTTCAGTGAGAAAAATCTGTGTTTTGAAGAGATGTAAAAATCTGCTTCCATGACCTGTTGATCATCTGAGTGTTGAAAAAATCTTGCACGTTCTATCATGCGTTTCCATGACATCTGGGTTTGTCTTATTGGAACACCCCAAATCCATTGGGTGTTAATGATTTTCCCGGAATGTTCCCCATTAAAATGCCTAGAAATGGGGAATTGATGGAATTCTTTGCCATTTTCAGACACACCCAAATATCAGAGTTTTGATAAAATCCCATGAAATCCCATGAATAGCCCATGAAACATGGATAACTCTCATGAAATCCCATGAATCTCAACCTCATCTTTCGCAACGTTTCTTGGTTTGAACGGCGTTCCGAAAACGGTCCGGGCCAAATTTTAGGACGTGGCGTGCCGAATCCCGCGGCCGCGGCGCGCGGGAACTCCCACCCTGCGCCTGACCTTCGAAAGGACGAGTTGCCTGAGCTGGTAATTTAACATAGCTATGGAAAATAGCCATTTATAGTTGATTTACCCATTCAACATTGTGATTTTGGTTTAAAGAAAACACTAGTTATGTTAGTTTACCAGAGGGTAACATAACTAATTAATTAAATAAGCATTACATGCTATGTAATCTATAGATTATATTAGTGCATACATACGTAGTTTACATATCATGATATGTCATTCTATCTTTGAAAACAGAGATTGTGAAAAAGTGATTGACATTTGGTTTCACGAAAATTGGCGAAAACCTTGGCTCAACTGCAAGGCCTTTGCTTCGTGCCCGAAACGCCTCGTTGCCCGCCTCGCAACTCGCCGCCGCTTTCGCCATGGCTCTGCGCCTCCTTGCCGCGGCCGCGACCGCTGCGACCGGTGCCGCAGCCTTCGCATCTTGGGAAAGCCATGGAGAGCTGATGGACCAGGAAGCATTGAAGCAGAAAGCCACCTCACAGGAGTATCCCGCAATGGCAATGGCAATGGCATAATGTCAACGGGAAGGTACCATCAAAAATATTTAAAAATCATATGAAATCATGACTATTGGGGGTTTCTACCCCTGGTTTATATTGATAAACCATGGTTTAGCAAAATCCGGGGTTGACATTATGGGAAAGTCGGTATCAGTATGTATCAGTGATAATTACTTCATGATTTTGTTTTTTCAGAATTACTCCTGATTATTCATCATCAGAATTGGTACCTCTCCAAAGAAGATTTACACAACAGGGACGAGGCCCAAATAGTCATGATGATAAACCGTCAAACATGTTGGAAATTTAGCCCATAGTTTTTAGACAAACCTTTTTAAAATAGGCACCGAAAAAAAAAGATAAAACAGTATTTCCAGTATGTTACAGGTGCAATTTACTTCATGTTTTCCAGATTTACAATGCTTACAACTGTTCTATGTACCATACTATACTTTGGGGCTTACTTACTATATACATGTGTATATATATATAATAACAATAATAATAGTAATGATAGATTAGATTGGATTAGATAGGATGCATGGATGGATAGATAGATAGACTGATAGAAATATAGTTACATAATTTTTTCCCACCTGTTTCACATCCCATTTTTTCCAGCCAGGAGTTGATCGACGCCGTGAACTCCGCATCTGAGAAGACCTGGGTGGCGGGAGAGAACCTGCGCTTCGCGGGCGCCTCGTTGGCTGAGGCGAAGATCTTGATGGGAACCCTTCAGGACGTGAGCAATTTGACCCGCCTGCCTTACAAGCCATTGGACAAGGTGGGGATGAAGAAGGAAATCTGAAGATGTCGAAATCATGACCAAATTTATTATTTGTATTATGTTATATATATATAATATATCATACATATGATATATGATGATGTACTATGTCTCTGTTTTATTTAGAAAGAAACACTCATTAAGAGAAACACTGATATATTGAAAGTGTGCCGATTGTTTTCAGCAATTCCTATTATCCAGATCTAGGCACATCTAATTCCTTGTCTCCAACTTTGGAACTCCAAACTCCCAAACTTTCATCATCACCCCAGGAACCACAATTGAACCACCCTTAAACACCCGTATGTTCATGCTCCTCGGATGTTTTGGCTCCCATTTCCTATCAAACCCCATTCAGAGAAAACACACTTAAATTGCTGAAGTTTCGTGTGTTTTTCCCCCCAAATTCGCCCTATTTCAGGTGAGTTTTCCAATAATTTCCCAAAAAAAAAGGGTAGTTTTCCAATAATTTCCAAAAAAAAATTGTAGTTTTCCAATAATTTCCAAAAAAATTGTAGTTTTCCAATAATTTCCCCAAAAAAATGGTAGTTTTCCGATAATTTCCCCCAAAAAATGGTAGTTTTCCAATAATTTCCAAAAAAAAAGGTAGTTTTCCAATAATTTTTTAAAAAAATTGTAGTTTTCTAATTTCCCAAAAAAATGGTAGTTTTCCGATACTTTCCCAAAAAAAAATGGTAGTTGTCCAGTAATTTCCCCAAAAAAATGGTAGTTTTCCAATAATTTCCCAAAAAAAAATGGTAGTTGTCCAGTCATTTCCCCGAAAAAATTGTAGTTTTCCGATAATTTCCCAAAAAAAAATGGTAGTTGTCCAGTCATTTCCCCGAAAAAATGGTAGTTTTCCAATAATTTCCCAAAAAAAAAAGGTAGTTGTCCAGCCATTTCCCCGAAAAAATGGTAGTTTTCCGACAATTTCCCAAAAAAAAATGGTAGTTGTCCAGTAATTTCCCCAAAAAAGTGGTAGTTTTCCGATAATTTCCAAAAAAAAAATGGTAGTTGTCCAGTCATTTCCCCAAAAAAATGGTAGTTTTCCGATAATTTCCCAAAAAAAAATTGTAGTTGTCCAGTCATTTCCCCGAAAAAATTGTAGTTTTCCGATAATTTCCCCAAATAAAATGGTAGTTGTCCAGTAATTTCCCCAAAAAAATGGTAGTTTTCCAATAATTTCCCAAAAAAAAATGGTAGTTGTCCAGTCATTTCCCCGAAAAAATGGTAGTTTTCC
>Ga0126342_10015802_pt1 | contig 13196 bp, 17 predicted proteins | sample Cyp1metagenome_FD_92528 | JGI IMG/M metagenome (GOLD analysis project Ga0126342, IMG submission 92528) | Coral microbial communities from Lord Howe Island, Old Settlement Bay, Australia - Cyphastrea 1 metagenome | ecosystem: Host-associated > Invertebrates > Cnidaria > Coral ... | reverse complement strand
AATGAATAAAGACACCCTCTGCATCAACAATGTTCTGTAAGGCTTCCTCGTAGGGCATTCCATCCACTTCCTTGCCGTTCCTTAGATGGAAAGCATCAAACACACCATTTCCATGCCACCCCCCGTGACCCTCACGCACTGCCAGTGATCTACAATGCCAAGGGTCACAGAGAACAGGAAGTCGCCAGCCTCTATCTCTCCGTTTTTGAACGCGGAGCCATCCTTGAAAATGCCGCTAACCCATGCCCTGTTTGGTTCCTCATCGTACTTTTCAAACTCGATGCCTGGGCCCCGGCAAGATTCAACAAAGTGTGGAAGGGAAAACCCTATACCCGATACCAGCCATGACGATAATCATATCAACATTTTGAACCAAAATAATGCAGCAACTCTTCCGAAATCATGGAAATCTACTGGGTTAATAGTCTGCATCAGCCCCTGACGATTAAAACCTTATGATTAATGATTGGACGGGGCACCATAGCTGGGTACACTTAGAATCACATCACAAAACTTGCGTTTGGTCAAGTTGAAGGAACCTAAGGGCTTCATGAGGCCCACTTTGATGTCCACCGTGGTTTCTGCTCTACCCACCACGTCGGTCATGCCCTTTTTTTGGGCCGCATTCCACATGGCCAATTTCCTTAGCCGGACTTTACGCTCTTCTGCGGTCTCCTCCAATTGCGTGCTAGCACTTTGAGGAAAGAAACCTAAAGACTTGTCCAAATAGACCAACGCAGCCAATCCCCATGGGCATATCCTGAACAGCCTTTGCATCCCTGACTACATGCACTGGCCTCACTGGCCCGGATTTTTTTTGACAAAGTGGGAACACGGGCCATGTTCGGTCCTTGTAGTTGGGCTGGGCCTTCCTCTTTCGGTTTGCAATACCTCAGCTGACATTGCCATCGATTCACAGCCCTGACAAGTTCATCCCGCAACTGGTGCATTGGAACGAGACCCAACCATCTGCCAACAGGTGGAGCAAGCAACCAAGACCGGTCTTGCAACATCTTTCTACGCACGTCAACCACTGTGTGTTTGCAAGCCAAGTTCAGAAGAAATAGATAAACGAAGGGAAACACAAGAGAGAAATCACTGCCATACAGTCAAGGAAGGTGCGCTCCAATTGCCTTTGGTATGCCAGATCCTTCCAGTCCACCTCTTGCTCTTCGACTCTCTCTGGCTCTCCTTTGGCCGGTGGGCCTTTCTTCTCTTCTTCACCAAAGCCACCCAGGAAATCGGGTAGGAGACGACAACACCACAGCAATGCAAGGACCAGCAGTCCTCGCCTCATTGCTGGAACCGACCCTTGCGCTCGGTTCATGGTGTGGCTGGTGGCTGGGTTGGATTGAGCCGATGCGGCTGTAGCATCAAGGAATGCACACCATCACAGAGGTAAACCGTGCACGATTCACAGAACTGCCATGCCAGGTACCTTCATGCCAACTCCAGCTGCCCCAACCCTGCCTTACGCAAGTCCATCAGGGCATTTGCGCTCTCGTTGGCCTCGAAAGGCGCTTCTCCACCAACCGATGCAACCAGTTCCTCCACAGCTGCAAAGTGTCAGGGCGGGCCCGCGTGGGACCGGCACTTCAAACTTCACAACTGGTGCCAAACACCTGAATCGGATGCCTACAAAAGTGCCTAACAGGGATCTTCCACAAAATGAACAGATTGGCAGATTAGGTGTTTTTCCTCACTTGCTGTGAAACTGGGACAGCCCGAGCAGTGTCCTCGACGTCCAGGAAGGTCTTGGTTTCCTCGCCCACGGGGGTGGCAGCTATACCCTGCACGGCATCTGCCAAACGCTTCTCCAAGTCGCCTGCCACAATGGCGCATTGGGGCAGGGTGAGTCGGAGGTGGGATGAACAGGTTCCAATACCCTGGTGGGGCTGATAGGTCTGTTTCTGATAGCCCAGCAGGTGACTAAGAAACTGTGTCAAAATCATTGTCCTTATCCATGACAACCCCCCGAAGGAGGCAGGAGAAGGATGCCCGATGACAAACAATCATTTGTTGGATGATTATGGAAATTCCTCGGCTAACAGCACAACAGCTATAGTTCTGTTCAGTATTATGGCAAACGATTTGCGGGGAAAAAGTTCGAAGCCCAATGGCCCAATAGTGTCAGTTTACTCAGAATTCTCGGCCATAGATGTACTTGCTTTGCTGCACCTGTACTTCCGGTCTTGGAAGCATCAAAGAAGAAGACATCACATTTGGTTCATTCTTGGGATTCCTTGGTTCACAAGAAAACTTGCGAAAATCCCGTTTTGACACGTTGGAACATTGGCCAACACCTTAAAACTTCACCTTGTTCAACTCCCACCCATCTTCACCTGGCATATCTGTGGGGTAAAACTCCTCGTCAGGGCTGTAGACCTCACGCAAAAATGTCGTGGCTGAAAGGAAAGGTATGGGGCACCGTGTGCTGCCAACATTATCTTGATCTCTCTGCAGATAAACTTTCAAAATAGTTCACATCTTCAGCTATGTCGCCTTTGAAAGTGTAAAGGCTGCAATGATCAACGCAAACAACATAATTAGTTGCAAAGGCCGAAAAAGGCTCCTGCCTTTGAGGACTCCTCCATTGGCAAAAGCGCATCTGCCAAGAGAGATCTGATGTTCAGCGCGGCCATCTGGGAGTGGTTGCCACCCAAGATGATATCCTTGGATCGTAGGCCAGGTTGATCCCAGGAAAACGTTTGCCATCCCAGTAGGCTCAGTAGGCTCCCCAAATGCCTGTGCCCAGCCAAACATTCCCAAAATCATGACCAGGCTTCAGTTCCACGCCCTGCCATGTTGGTAGAGACCGTCACCTTTCCCAATCGGCCTGATGCAAATATCGACACGAACGACTCCAACAGGCAGCCAGCTTCATCCAACTTCAAACCAACTGCAACTGACAGCGGCCCAATTTCCAAATCCTTCCACCTGGATCCTCATACCAGACCGGTGATTTTTCATGACTTTCCATCTCTTAAAAGGGATACAAAAGAATTTGTGACCTCACAGCCAGGAATACCTGAACCACTTTTGGATGTGGGATGCTTCAAGGGTTGTAGGCATACACATTTGAACTTCTGTCCTCCTTGGAGATTTGCTTGGAGCAATCAAAAGTGACCGACAACTTAATCATAACTCGGGGATATCCATTTTAAGGAATACTCACCCGCAAATTTGTTGGTTACTGTAAATCCCAAGCTTGGCATGCTTCTGTTAGTGATACTCAATTGATTAAACCGATGTTTGCATTATTCCATATTCGTATACATACATATGATATATGTATATACACACAACCATAGCTCCTAGTCAGACCGCTCCCTCCACCGAAAAAATCTGTATCGCCTGCTTGGGAAATGGTTTCGTTCTCTCTGGCAATGGACTCCGGCCGCGCATTCAGCAGCTGCGGCTCCACGCCCGCCTCCCTGAGGCGGCTCACAATGGCCTCGGACATCTTGACATTGGCAGTGCCGATCAAGATGGGCCGACCGTTGCGCTCGTTGTTCAGCACGATCTCCTAAGGGAACAATGGTGAATCAATTGGGGACCGGGGTAACTACTGTTGAAATATGTTTTAAATGTTCAACTATCAAACATGGGGTGCAGAACCATGTTTCATCATCAAGTTGTTAACATCACCCACTTTCCATGGATGTTGATGCAGCCAATCTATCCCGGTCCTCAACAATGGCGTTGAGTTTGGCCTCCTCCGTCTTGTAGACCACGTCGGGGTAGTCTCGGCGCACGTTGGGCCGCGCCGTGGGCACGCCGGTGCAACGGAGTCCATAGATCTCCTGGCAGAGGTAACCATGGACAAGTGGGGATTTAAAAGTGATTTAAGTATCAACACAATGGGATTATGGTTTAGCCATTGATGAATCATTTATTGTTGTAATTTCATAAGCTCATCAAGATTGGTCGATGGATACTCTCCAAATGAACCAACAGGCATGGTTATCCCCCACAGAGACTTCCCATAATGAATCACCTGCATGTGCGGGATGAACAAATTTAATAGTGCAATGGAGTCATCAAGTAATGTGTCCCCATCCTGGCAAGCCCTTTCCTCGGAATCCTCTATATACATCTATTTATATATATGTGTGTGTGTGTCCCATTTACAGACCAATGTTCCAAAATCCAGGTTGTGATGGACCAGATGATTGGATCCATGCTCGGCTTCACATGTGCAGTTTCAAAATCAAGCCCATCATAGCCCATCATGGCCCATAAGGTAAAAAATTTGGAAACTATGTGAATCTCAAGGCGAAAACAAAGGACCACAGCAACCTCTCTATCTGAAACTCTCCCGAGGCGCCTCAAACTCTGCTGCCTCAGTCAGTGCTGTGCCTGTCATGGCACACAAGCGCGGGAAGAGGCGGAAAAGCGACTGGTAGGTGATCTGTGCTGAGACCTGCGAACGAACACCTCAGACCATGGGGATCCATCAGGCATTCACCTTCCAAGCTAAATTGGACAAATCGCAAATTATCTGCCAAGCACAGCCCTTGATCATTGAAACCGGTTGCAACCGTGAAAAAGTCATCGCCTCATCGCTGCCAAGATGCTCACAGAGATGTTCTCCTTGCATTCAATGGCCTGATGCATGCCATCAGACCAACGCCGTCCTTCCAGAACACGACCAGTGAAGGTGTCGACAATCGCGACCTTGCCATCTCTAATGATGTACTCCTCACCCAGGAGGGGTGCAAAATAGAAGTCATTTGACATGCACATGCACAGCAACGCGTGGGAAGAGAGCTTGAGGAGTTTCAGGTGTGGTGGCCTATGGCTATGATTCAAGCATCCATGAATCCACATTTTGATCCACCCAGCTGGCAAACCCATCTCCTCGCCCAGCTGGAAGAGCTCCTTGGCCTTCACGGCATTCAAAACGTACAAAATCCATGCCTCCTGAGGCCAGGCCGGCGTGCTGAAACTACGGACATGGCCACTGCATGGCCGGATGCCAAAGGTCACTTTGCGATGTTAGCACTGATTCATCGATGTTGTTTCTCTCGCAAATGTGGTTATAGCCGCTGCCTAGCATGAATTTCTCAAAAAGTGTCTCACAAAACCAAATTTTGACAGGGTCTTCCCTGCACTCGTCACTCGTTGGGCCGGGCGCCTCAGGTTCCCACAAGTTCTCAACCTGTAGCAAATCCTGGGCCACCTTCTCACCCAAATCCGTCATGACCACCTCAGAGACCCGTGCTGTCCAAAAAAAGAATAGAAACCAAGCTGTGTCAAGGAGACCTGAATATTCTGACCCCACAATTGTTGGATCATAGCTGATGTCAGCCAAAAAAAAACAAAAAAATGTAGGGCTGAGTTGCGTTCATGTTCTTCTCATCCACGGTGTAGTGCAAGTCCTTCTTCAAGGCATTGGCGACCTCTCGGCCTGCCTCGAACTGCCGCGGCACCGCAGGGACGGACTCGGAGATGATCAGCGGCGTTCGCGCCTCATCGATGAGAATCGAATCCTCAGGTCTCTCAGGTCGACGGTTGGATGAATGATGGGATACCCGGATACCCTTTTGCGCAGCTGATGGATTTGGATTAGTTTTAATAGGCATAGTAAAGGCTGAAAGTTGATTCTGACTTTGTCATTTTCCGTTCATGGTTCATTCCAATCGGAAACCCATTGGAGAAAACAATGCACCCAGGTACCAGGTGACATAAACCCTCCAAAGAAACTGGGAAGGCTGTGGCCGAAACTTGTACAAATCTGATTTGCATAACTTCAAAGACGGCAAGGATCAGCTTCATCTACCAAGCAGAAATGGAAGTTTTTGCTCTGCACCACCTGGTGAGGGTAAACCGCCAAGTTGTCGCGGAGGTAGTCGAAGCCCAATTCAGCGTTGGTCAAATACACCACGTCACATTTGTAAGCCTTCTGTCGGTCCGCTACCTGCAGTATGGGGCCTGGACAGCCCTTGGAAACACCAAGATTTTTTTGGAATTCATCAGGTGTAAAAATTGGGGGATACCATGGGATATATACCATAAAACTGCTATTTGAATGAGGAAAGAATGAACCATGAGATGGAATGGGATGCTGAATTTGAAGACACCTGCAACTGTCCTTCTGTGCCTTTCCACTGATTACCTACACACACTGATTACCTGAACATATCCTTTCAATGAACCAGCCATTCAGTTCTTTAGAGGATTCATATGGATTCATCATTTCTTGTGTCACGTTGGGCCTCCATGGTGGACTGCACCAATCCAACGGTGAGTCCCAAGAAGCGCAGGACCTGCCCGACATTCTCCGCGTCGCGGCGCGCCAGGTAGTCGTTGGGTGTGACCACGTAGACGCCACCCTTGTCCTCGAGCGCTGCTAGGAAGGTCGGCAGCAGCGCCACGATGGTCTTCCCCTCACCTGCCGGTGCCAATGATAAGTGGAACTTGGGGAGCTTGGGGCTTGAAAGCATAGTTTCAGAATCATGAATGGTAAGTTGGGAAACCTCAGTCTTGCTGGAGCTCAGTTGAATACTATACATATACTTACACAGAGAGATACGTACATACAGACATACATACATATACATAAACCAGGTGTGCATATACCATATGGCCGTGTAGTTTTGTTTTTTCATGGGATGGGCTTCTGCTTCCCACTGTGTAGCGCCTGTCTTCATCTCCGCAAGCCGCTCCTTGTGCAGCACCAAGCCGCCCAGTAGCTGCACATCGAAGTACCACAGCTCCAAGACACGCCAAACCGCCTGGGTCATGTCGTTGCTCAAAGGGACCCAAGTGGAACACATTGAGACATGCTGACTTTCCAAATAGGTAAGCTGCATTCTGACCGAAATGATTGATGATGGTTCAATGGTAGTAAGCAAGAAGTGCGTCAACAATATGTGTGTGCACATATATATATATATACAGATATAGATATAGATATATTTAAATATATATATATAGATAGATATATAGATATTATATACATATTTACATATATATATATATATATATATACAGATACATACATAGGTATGTATATATAATATATGATGCGTGTGTGTGTGTGCCAAACACAATTTCATACAGAAAATCCCTGCCAAGTTTGGTTTTCGGATCAAATGAACATCAAATTCACAAGGTACAGCCCGGTACGGCGGACCATTGAAGCCACCTCCCGCAGGGTGGCAAAGGCTTCGTTCACCGTCTTGTCATCGAAGCCGGAGGTCTGCGGATGGAAAATCACCGAATTTCATGGTTCAATGCAGTGATGATACCCGCTATAGGCACAGAGACACACGCTGCAAGATGATAATTAATTACTCAAAGTAGGGATTTTGAATGAACATAGAACACACAGAAATCAGCCAAACACATAACTCCAAGCACTTTTTGGCCTGAATCCTCTTTCGCAGTTCCTCAGTCTTCGCACGCAGCTGATCATTGTCCATCCTGAGCCATCAAAAAGCGACCAAACGTATCCAACGGTCGGAAGGTGTTTTTCGCCCGAATCCCCAAATGATTAAACCAGCTATGGCCAATGCCTTCTGGTTTTTGCTTTAGTTCTCGGAGTGCGCCAAAAACAAAGGAAAGATCTCACGTGTCTCGCTGAATACTTGTTTCCAAGTTAGAGTTGAAATTCTGGAACGGTCATCCAGCAATTCCAATGTCCAATCCATCGGCACACCGAGCTTCTTTTCGAACTCCTCCTCCAATTCGTTGATGGCTTCCACCTCAATCAGCAAAAAATCCTTTGCCAAACATGCTCTGCCTCAGCTAGCCCCTGATAGTAACCAAAAATAAAAACGAGCCTGAAGGGAACACCCAATGAAAAGGACTTTGTTGGATGTGTGCTTGTGTCTGTATGTGTATATATATATATACATATATATCATATATCTGTGTGTGTGTATGTGAATATGTGAATATGCATATATATAGCAATATCAATATCAACGTCATATTTGCATATGAACCTGTTGTTTTGTGCTGCTCACTCCTGACTCACAGCCCCAAAGCACCTGCTCGGCCAAGGTCTTGATGAGCTCTTCCTTGGGGTCGCATGGCGTGGTTATGGCCATCACATTGCGATCGTCGTGTGGATGGGAGATTCACCAATCGCAAAGGAGAAAGGAAACGGAGAATCTTTGGGAAAGTCAACGATAATGATGGAGAAGCTTCAACAAGACTGGCTGTTGACGGAGCTATGTTGAACATGGAGCGAAAAATGCACACAAGCAATAAAACAGAAGCAAGAAGTGACGAGAACCAATATCAACCAAAAATTATCTGGTCCAAGTCGCATTCTCCTTTTCCAAATCTCCTTTCACTTCCTGCTTTGGCTTCTCAATGACATCAGTTGCCTGCCACGCTGCAGGGCGAGATGGAATGTCCAGTCGCCACCAGTGAAACACGAACCTGTCTTGAAATAGGCTAACCATAAATTAGATGATTTCTCATGATTTTCCATGTTAAGATAGCAATCATTGGAGCATCCATGAGCATCCTCAGTTTCAAACACACTCAACTGATTCTTGATGCACAAAAGGTTGCACCCCCGGCCTTCAAAGCAATCAACGAACGGTTCGCACGACGATTGCCACCTGGGCAAGGTGTCAAGCTAAGACAAGTTAGCTCTGTGAACACCAAGGTTTCACCCACCAGCAACTTTCCCAAGGCCGGGAGACTTGACAAAAATCAACTTTCAACATGGTTCTTATTTCATTATAATTATAATTGTACAACTGTACAAACTTAGCAGGAAAGAGACCACCCAACCCCAAAGAAAGGGGCCTCGGCGTCCTCTCGTAGAGGAGGCAATCGCGGCCAAGCCCACCGCACCAGTGGCACCAAGGGTTGTACCTTTGGTCACCAGGTCAGCAACGAAAGACTCATGGATCCCGGAATTGAAAAGAAATTTCAAGCATTTACTTGCCCAATAAAATTTGATATTTAGAGGTTGGGTCATGTCTTCCCCCCAACCATCCAAAGTTGATTTTAGAAGGTGATGGATTCCGAGCATATCGCAGCTGCGAGCTGGGGTCCCAGCGAGAGACACCCTGTTGGGCAGAAAGCTCCAAAGGGCCTGTGACAGTTGGATCAGATCATCACAAAAGCTGCACAAATGCAACAGCCAGTTTTTGCACTGCAGTGGACGGTGCCTGCACCAGAGTGTCTGGAGGCTGTGGGCGCACTGGCCTGCAACCAAGGACTCAAAAGGCGGCTGATCTCCAAATTACCCACAAAAGGTACGCTGAGTATCATCATTATCACCTCCATTGAAAGCCCAACAGATTGACTTACCACAAAACGAAAGTTTTTCAAACAGTAACAGGGCTCGTTCGTGAAGGGAAGCCAGGCAGCATGTTGCTCTTTGGTCACCAAGAGTGTGGGACGGCCTGCGTGGAGCCTGTCAAAGGGGCCGGAACCTCAGGATGAATTTCATGGAAATTCTGCAAGTACAGACGATCCATTGAGAAAGAGATAGAAAGAGTAGATGAAGAAAACGGCTCTACCGGGCTCTACCTTCCCCGCTCTCGTGGATTTCTGAAGGCCATGAAAATGGATGAAGAGTCCAGCAGAAAGTGAAAGGAGTGAAAGGAGGATCGTAGTTGCACAAAGTACAGCGCCAGCAAAGTGACATTAAAATGCACGCACCCAAAACACCTCAGCATCCTCAGCTAGGATATTAGCCAGATATCAGAAGCCATTGAAAAGGAGAAGGAAATGACAGCCTGACACCCTACTTTTGTGAAGTGACACCCACTTCCAATCCATTCAGCCCAGAAGCCCAGGCTGTGTTCAGAGCCATGGCACCTGAGGCTGGGATTGCTAGAGACAAACATCAGTGTGTCCAAGAACAGGAGATACCCTTAGTGATATGTTCACGTATAAATTCAAGATCCTCTATATCGTGGTATACATGTGATCCATATGAATATGTGTACATATGCATATATGTGCAGTTCTGTTTATACATTCAATATATCCGAACCATGTAATTTCCTCTGCAAGCCACACACATGTTCCCAATTGCCAGAAACTCGCCCGAGAAGGATCACCCGGTCTAAAATGCTGCTAGCATCAGTAAGAATGCTGAGGCTGCTACAAAGTTCAGCTGGCACAAGGAGTGGATCGCAACGGATCTTGAGCTGGTAAAAACATGTAAAAATGGCACAAAACACTTCAGGAGACCTGCCATGAATTGCTGTTCAACCCAAGCCACGATTCAACGTCACAACGTAGTGACTCAAGTCTCCGCATCAATTTCAAGCGGCGCGATACTGCTGATCTTTCAATCTGGGACCACCAAATGCCCTTTGGCAGGGTGAGCCCAAAAAAAAAGAAAACCATGGATCCGGGCAACAGGGAGGTCTGAGACCCTCTGATTCTGGATCAGATCCCGTGCAGTGTTTGATGGATCAAACTGCAGCACCATCCAAAACATGACATGTATAGCGAAAGTATCATACATGTTTGGACTCAGAGTTGCTCATGGTTTTGTCATCAAAACAGCGTCGATTTGAGGTGCTATTTGGTTCAGTGCAGTTTCAAGATGTTTCCAGCACTTCTGGATGGATGCCACTGTCAGTCCATAGCTCAGGGTATGGACAATCATGAAGGGGAGGAACGCTGGAACAAAAAACAAGTGCCTGAACAGAGTCACCAAATGTCACCAGCTCAACCAAACATCACCGATTTCTCTCTGGCCAGCGGCTCAATATTTTCTGACAAAAGCAGTGTCCAAGTTCCTCAGCTTCATGTGGATCGGTCTCAAGAAGCGTTTCCCTGCATTGGTTTCATCAAGTTTGGTCACCTTTGGAAATTTCAGATCGGCAAGGAGATTCCAATATTCATGAGACAAAGCCACATCTCTGTACACATTGACTTCTATCATCTTCTGCCTCTTGCTTTGCAAGGGCTGATGTCTCTTCCAAAGTGCGCTGTGTCATAAAAGAGCTCCCTGCACCGTGGCAAGGGCTCACCTGACTCAAAGCTCATTGGAACCCACTTGTTCGTGACCTGGATCAGAGGTTCATCAGGATGGCAGCGCTTGTTCCATGGCTGTGCAGCTATGCGATTACACGGTGCAAACATATGAAAATGATGTGCATCCTGTCAAGACATCCGAATTGGCCAATGCACTTCTAAAAGGTGGGGGTGCTTCCTGATCTTGTGCTAGGTGTCATGGCCCAATTCAGGGATGAGATAAATTGATAGTAAACAAACACAAAGCAGGTCTAAGTTGCAGCCACGAGACTGGAATCACAAAAGGCCCGGCTTTCCTGGCATGGTATTTCCGAACTCTTCAAAACTCTTGTCGGCTGGCTCGACAAGGACACTTGCAAGAGCATCTCAAGCATACATTGGCACAAGAAACACCCTCAACAAAAAAAAACTAGCTAGTCACTAGTCAAGAATCATTACACATGAGGATACGAAAACATTTCCCTCCATTGGCCATTTCTTTTGTTTTGGAGAATCCAGTACCAGTACACCCCAGGCGAACCCCCTGGGCTCCTGAAGTTCATCTGCTCCCTGGCGGTTTCGGGCAACGTGTCCTGCTGGGCTGCGCGGAGGATCTCCTGCTGCGAGGAAATCCACACAGAGGCAGAGGCCTTCCGCGTGGTCCACATCGCCGTGCAGCAGGGCGTCAAAATGGACCTCAACCGAGTCCCCAGACAGCGCAGCAAATCACTCCGAGCTTTGGGGGCACTGGTTGAAAAAGGGAAAGATGCAAACAATACATTCAGTCCTTCGGCGCAAGGCAAACAAATATAAACAAATGCCCTTCTGTTTTCCAAATAATAAGAAAGGATGAGAAATTGATAGAATGTACTCTGGCTGCAAGACCAAGGGACCCCGCCCACGACCCAAGCAAAACAGATCCGGACGACCACAAAGCACGTGTCCGAGACAGGCGTGCTGCTTCCAGCGCCCTGTTCTGAAGCATCTTCCGCTCCAGCACCGCTCCATTCTCAGTGGTCCCTGCTATCTCCGGGCTGTTGGATGTCCTTTCTGATGTCACCTGAGCATCGCCCAAAACCCTCTATTGTCCCCTTCTCCTGATTAGTTCATAGGGTTTCTCTTGTTGGATTGAAACGCTTACCGCTTATAATAAAACATCATTGTATCTATAGTTTGTTTAAAACCTCAAACGATCCATGCAAATACAGTAGTATAACGGTAGAACTCCCCATTTTTTGTCGATGTTCGACCCTCAACACCACATCTCTTGGGCCAAGAGCTGGCCTTGGGTTGGTCCAAGCGTGCCGCTTCCACCACGCGAAGGCTCACGTAGCCGTGGTCGAAGGGCGGTACCCGCAGGCTCCGCACCTCGAAGGCCAAGGTGCCGTCGTGGCCCACCACCGTGGCCCGGCGCGGGTCGGAGGGGCCAACGAAAGCCGGATCCACGTCCAAACAACATGGGCCACGGTAAACTGCTGGGAGATCCTGCGGTTTTTCGTGGGGTGGCATCATCCCGGAAGTTGACAATTCTGGTAGATGGTGGAAGAATTTGGCGTTTGAGGTTATCAAGTTATCAATTCTGATACATATCCAGATTGCTTTGCTTGGCTTGTAAGCCAACACCTTGCTTCCTGTGGACCGAACCTCAACTTTCCCCGGAAAAAGTGTCCTTCACCAGCGGAATTTCCGGCACGGCAATGGGCACGGGCCGATTGGCCACAGGAGTTCCCAGCTCCACTGCCTTGGGACTTTGAGGTTGGCAATGTGGTTCCAAGCCACTGAAGGAAGGGAAGGCCAGCATCAAGTCCCTCTCCAAGGCGTGGAGATCGTCCTGCCGTTTCATCTCGGACAAACGTCTTACCTTTGCGTCCCGGTGCTTCTCATCGAATTTCCGCCGCAGACTGTCCTTGGTTATAGCACAACTTGACTTTTGTCGCCCAGGCATAGAATGAAAAAAGTTTGCGTCAACTGCTGCGTCAACTGCTGCGTCAACTGCTGCGTCAACTGCTGCGTCAACTGCTGCGTCAACTGCGACATTCTGTTGGCACAAAGTGTCGACAGTGTCTACATGCACCATGGCAGTGTAAAGTCACAAGTATGAGTTGGAAACGGGAGCGTCAAATGCCCAGCTTTTACCACGGCAGCGCGGTATGACTCAAGGGCCCTAAAGCCAAATGTCAACGGGGGCATGTGATCACTTGGCTATACAAAATATACATTAGACAGGTCAAACTCACACTCAACCTGTTCTT
>Ga0126342_10015801_pt1 | contig 13197 bp, 18 predicted proteins | sample Cyp1metagenome_FD_92528 | JGI IMG/M metagenome (GOLD analysis project Ga0126342, IMG submission 92528) | Coral microbial communities from Lord Howe Island, Old Settlement Bay, Australia - Cyphastrea 1 metagenome | ecosystem: Host-associated > Invertebrates > Cnidaria > Coral ... | reverse complement strand
AAGCTCCTCTGTGTAAACGCGTTTGTGTGCAAAATCTCCTTAGTGTAAAGACTTCTCTGTGTAAAAGCTTCCGTGCGTAAAAGCTCCTCTGTGTAAAGATTTCTCTCTGTGTAAAAGCTTCTGTGTGTAAAAGCCAGTCTGTATAAAGACTTCTCTGTGTAAAAGCTTCTGTGCGTAAAAGCTTCTGTGTGTAAATGCGTCTATGTAAGAGATTGTAAACGCTCCTCACCAGCAGCATCCATCATCATATTCTCTTGTGTGCTATCTTCCCGTCTCCTCCCTCCAGCTTTCTTTCGGGCCACACTGTCGTCTAGTTTCAATCTGTAACGTCGTTTCTTGTTGAAGAATGCCAAGAACATGTGACAGCATCGCTCGTTCAAAAATTGAACATAAACGGCGCACAAAGTGCTGTAATTTACAGCATGTTGCGCTGTTAGATGGCAAGAACCCACGTAAATACCACAGTTTTAGTCTCCGAAAGTGGATAAAACACTATTATTTACAGGGTTTCGCTCACGTCACGATCTTCGATTGTTTGAAAAACGCATCAATACCAGCGTTTTTTGCATTCATGAAGGCAAAACATTGATTACAGAATGTTTCTTCCGATGTTGTCGCAGACATACCTGCTCTCTCCTCAGTAGATGCGGTGTCGCATTGCAAAGAAACATTGGTTGTTAGACGTTCATGTTCAAAACCATGAGAAGCTTGTCATAGATCCGGCCCTTTGCCGGGTGAATTGCGAACAATGTTCACGGCACTCAGCAACGGAGGAAAATCAATATTAATGCAGTCAGGCGCAATGAAGCAGAAAAAGTTGTTTGCATGCTTTGTCCTCTTTATTTTTGCACGAATTGCCTACCAAAGCAGTGCTTCGATGATGTTTGATTCTATTTCTTGATGTTTCTTGATGTTTAGTGTTCGGAAATCGTTAAGCTTCCCTGCTCACCATTTCTTGAGTTTCGTCGTGGGAAATAGTGTAAAAGCATGTAAAAGCTAGAGTTTGAAGGTATTAACTCTGGAGTTTAGTTTTTTTGATTGTGGTAATCCACTACTCTCCTCCAAGGATTTACCTCCAGAGTGAATTCTTGCTGCTTCGGACCCTGGTGAATTAACTTTCAAGTTAATTCTTTTTGGATAGGGGTTGGATTCATCTAGATAGTGGGAGCTGTGAATTTGACGTTTGTTTGCCAGCTTCTGTGGACTTGTGGCGGCCAGTGGTTACAGCTTAAGCAGAGGGCGTGGAAGTAAAGACTGGCACCCCTGCGAAGTGGTCGAGCTGGGTGACGCTGGCTCACTGCGTGCTGCTGGTTTGAGATGGCTGAAGCAAAAGGTTCAGCTTGCGATTCAGCTGTCACAGAAAGAGTCCGATGATCTTCGCCAGAGGCAGGAGCGCAGCCATGAACTGCTGGACGCGCGCTGCCACCTGCAAGGCCTCAAGAGAGTACCTGTACCACCGCTGGGAAACGGTTTGTTTGAATCTGTGGTTCTTAGTCCCTCTGAGCCCCATGCAGCTGAGGCATGCTGTTGTCGATTATTTGAGGCTGTTAGTCCGAATGTTTGGCCCTCGAATGGAGAGCCGTTTTGCTGGTCCATACCAAGAGTATTGCGACCACATGGCACCTGATGGCTCTTGGGGCGACGAGTTGTGTTTGCTAGCCTCAGCTCACATTCTTCGCCGCCCGTTGTGGGTGATCACAGATTCAGAATGTCCGGAACCACGCGAATACATTCGCAAAGTTTGTCCTCCTCCAATCATCGACGAGAGTTGCTCGGGTCCTCCAGTCTTCCTGGCTGCCAGTCTTGACCAACACTTCGGCTCGACAGAGGCTCTGTGACGCTGTGTGCCTGGACTTGCTCGAGCCCAGGAAATGTTTTGTAGCTCCGTTTGCACGGGGCATGCTGGCTGCTCCGGGATCCTTCCAATGCAAAGAAACCAGGAGTTAATTTCCAGGATCATTTACCCACCATGAAGAAAAGATGCTTTTATGTGTCAGCAGGTCAAGTGACTACAATGACTACAAGGAATGAACTCTTGAGTTAATTCTTCCATGCATGTCTTGATGATCAGCCCCCGGACTGACAAGAGTTACCTTCTGAGTTGATTCTTACCAACTTTTCCTTTCATCCTCTACCTGGTGGCACCCCCTTTGTCCCAGGGCCCTCGTTGCGCCAAACTGCGGCGCCACCGGTGGATGATGCGCTGGCCAAGCTGCGCCAAGCAGCGCAGTCGGCCATCGACTCGGTGACGATGTCCATGCTGGGAGGCCGCTGCGTTTGACAGCCCTGTTGCTGATAGATTGTAAGGGATGACTATAGGATATGAGTTGGGGGATGATGTATAGTTACTATTTTGGGGATCAAAAATGGTTAAAGATGATAGATTGCACGGGCAAACTTGTATACTATCGAATATTGGGGCTGTTGGTGGTTCACAGGCTTATACGGCTATCATCGACTATCCAATACCTTGGGGATTAATTAGCACAATTCCAGCAAGTAGGGGGATCCTTCTCAAGCAATTTAGTTCAATATATATATATATATCGTGGAGAAATGGTAAAACACAAGATGGGCATTTCATGTGAGAAAAATAAATCGATTGGAGAAAAGGAAAAAATGTTGAACCAAATCCCCAGCACAGCTACCGTAGAACATGATATTATTGTTATATATGTATATATCTATACACGCGTTGTTCTGAATGTATTTGATGATTTGTTTCGCGGCTCCTCATCAAGGGTTTTTGTTGATGTTCTGATGGCGCTAGAGGGGAAGAGAGGTATATACATTGAAACATCAAATGGGAAGGGGAAATATTCGCCAGCAAAATCATAGAACATGTGCTACCCACAACTATGCACCAAAAAAAATCAGATCAATGAGTTCATTTACTGTAAGCGTTTGGATGATTTGGATGCGGATATACCGAAATTATGAAAAAACGCAGCAAAATCAAGGATATTTATGTTAGATCATTTAGATCCGGGTCTTCATGTTGGACCTTAGCCTTAGCCTTAAGAACATAGTTTACAGCGAAAACCAGTCATGATTTCAGTGATGGATCCGTGCATTCATAAGAAATTTACCACCATGACTTTACCATTTTTTGTCAATGGAAATTTCAGGATTCTAAAATGGAGGTACTGTACCATATAAAGGCCATATTTTGCGGGGATATTCCCTCACATAGGCCTTATATAGGCTGTATATTTGGTAGGCACCTCCAATTTAGGTTCCTGAAATGGCCATTGATTTTGTGAAGAAAAGGTGACCGAAAATCCCCAGCATCTGTTTGAAAAAGGTAACAAACCACTTCAATCATCCGTGTAGCCACAGCTCAGCTGAGCAGGCTCCGCGTCCACTGGATCCACTCCAGCGGCTCCTACTGCCCCCAGTATTTTGGCAGATCTTCATTGGTGATGGTTGGTACTTTCATATTTTTCATATGTTTCTCCATTCATTCGATGAATCAACTATTTCTAACTCATTTAATTACCTGTGGCAGAAATGGATGGAACTGAAATGATGATCCCCACAAGGCTCGCATTTTCGGAGTCAAACCCATCAGCTCAGCGTTGATAGGCTGCGTCTCTGCCAAGGTCCCATGCGTCCCTTGGGGTCAGCGCCCACCGTGAATCCGTCCATGTCCACGCCCAAGTTGCCGGCAACCGGCACGCCGGTCGCGGCCTCAGGGGTTGGATGATGGTGGATGGTAAAAAGATGTTTGTTGAGGAAGATAGAAATTATAGTAAATTATAATAAATTATAGTAAATTATAGAGGATAGATAGATATAGATAGATATTAAATTTAAATAGATATTATGAATAGTGATGATGGATACGGGTTGGCAGGGTGTTTCCTGAAGTTTGTTCTTTTCACAACATCCCCATTGAATCATTGGAGACTCAAACAAGGACTGGCCATGACTGGCCCCAGCTTCCTTACTGCTAGCACCTGAGTGCCATGTTGCAATGCAAGGTCGCAGCAACGGTTTTCAGTGGAGGAACTAGTATGGGCATGCCTGCCATGCCGACAACAACGGTACCTTCAGTACCTACGGTCGGGGGCTCGAGTTGTCAGGTGTATTGTTAATGATCGGATCATATTTGGATCATCAGGTAATTCAAAGTTTCGCGCTTCGATGTGACTATTCCTCAAATCTATTAAAATCCCGCAAACTGCTGGTTTTTCGCATGGTCACGGGGATTGGGACTCTTCACTTAGGGTGACATCCCCATATCCCATGTGTGCCAGGGAGTTCTGAGGTCCCAACGACTCCTGTGCCTCCTGTGCCGCGAAGTGCCAGTCTTGGGGCGGCCAAATGCTCAGATTGAAGGTATCTCAAGATCCACTAGGGTGGATCCTGGCTGTTTTTGTATTCGAAAGATATTAGACCAAGAAAAGGTTCTCTGAAAGAACATGGTATTGCTATGCATTGCTGGCATTGCTGCTTGGAGTTTGGCTTAGCCACAGGTGGGATCATGCACAAAAAACATCCCGAGGTGCCAGCCACCAATGGCTGTGCAGGCCCTGCAGGTCCTGGTGCTATGGGAATGATCGGCCAGCCAGGCAGGGATGGTGGTGCTGACCATGTGGTGATTGCTGTTATTGACTGTGGCTGCCAGTTGGATCTACCCGGATGGATGTGAATCATTCAAATGTGGCAAATGTGGAGATTGTTTCGGGCAGTGATTTCTGCCTCATTTCACTAGCAGTTGCTAATGGCAGGGTTGCGACTCAATCTGTCACCTCAGCTTTGAGGAACACTTTCAATATCTTTCAATTTTCATGCGATTGGAAGGCTTCACAATTGGGTACAGTACTGATCAGTAACCGTAGACACCCTTCACCATTCCAGGTCAAAGGCGGCACATTTTCGCATCGAGCCTCCCAAACAACCATCACCGCACCATCCATCGACATAGACATGACTACACAGAAACCAGCAAAATCCAGCAGACGGTTTCTGCTGAGTTGCACCAATTTCCCCTGAAAACATCTCAAAACTAGTTGATTTTCATCAATAAAGATGTTCATCAAGTTGATTTACCTATGGATTTTGAATGATATAAATGATTTTAAGGTCATTTTGTTCCCATCACTGGCCCCAAATGTCCGACTTCACCAGGTGCTCCGTCGCCCCTGGTGCCGCCGGGGGTGCTGGCAGAGCTGGCGCAGCGGCCCAAGGCGCAGCCGGCGCCACAGATGGCACCGCCACTGGGAACGGTGACCGCGCAAGTCCAGGCACCGGTGGAGGTAGTCATGGCAGATCCCCAAAACCAGAGGATACCATAGGCTTACCCTCTGGTAATTTAACATAGCTATTGAAAATGGCCATTGATAGTGGATTTTCCCATTAAAACTTGTGATTTTCCATAGTTATGTTAGTTTACCGGAGGGTATATCAACCAAATAAGTGGGATATTGATGGATATGACTGTTGATATAGTGTAGTGGTCCAATGACTTGGATGATTTGGTACCCCCATTTTAGGAAACCTCCATGTGGGTTCACCTGGAAAGTAGCCTGAAAAGATCTGAAAAGCACGGAATAGCATGGGCACCCTGTAGTTTTTTGGGATATTCTGATATTCTGCACTATCTATGAGGGAAACCAGCTACTTAGATGTGAATTGGAGTTTCAGGGTTTTGAAGTGCCGAGTTGGTTGGCTGCAGGTTACAAAACGCTTGCAGTACTAAGCATGGCGTGTCTCAACATTGTATACATTTCGAAGAGTCATTCTTATAATTTATAGATAGCCCTCCTTGCGGCTTTCCTCATGAGGTGTGGGGTTCAATCCCTAAAAAAATGCATCCTTGGCGTCCTTCGGATGCTGTCGACATCTGGCAGCGGATCTGTTACGCGTTGCGTTTGCACCCAGAGCATGTCAGCAAGGGTGGCACTGTAAAATCCTTCTCCTGTATATTTTTCTAACATCTGGAACTCAATGATGCTTTCCTCATACTTCTCATGATACATGATTTTCTAAAGACTTCTGTTTTTTTCTGCAATTTGATATAATTTGCGCATCACCTGGAAAAACCAACCGTTGATGCCATTTTTGTAGGCGATGGCTGCTGGAAAGCTCAGTGCAATTGAGGTTGGTACTGGCTGTTATTTTTTGGGAAAGAACATCTTCTTACTGAGAGAAATTTGGAAGTCAAGAGACATCATTTGCAATCCTGAGCTGTACTTAACATGTTCATGTACTTTCTAGTTTTGTGGTCAAAATATGACACACTTGTGGGGGTGTTTAAAAAATGAAAATCCGGATATGACTGGATAGTTGAGGTGTGATACCCTTCTCACCAAAGACGATCCCAACTTGACATCCATTGACGAAGATGCTTTCAGATCTCCCACTAGTTATTTCAATATTTTTTTGGGGTTACCAAGAAGATCCCACCCTTTTAATTTGAAAATAATATGGTGCCCTCCTCACAAATGTTTAAACCATCATTCTGATCTTTCAACCCAATAAACCAACAATAAATGGTGGATATCAGGATATCATATGAATGTATCATAATTTATATGAATTTATATGAATTTATATAGTAACCTATGATTCATCCTGACACTTCCTGACCGCTTCGCTGGTGCTTTTTTGGCCAGGCCATGGCGGGCATTGAGGCCCCTCACTTCGTGCCTGTCCCTGAGATCCCCAAGTTGCCAATGACGCCACAAGTGGATGCCTTTGGCGCCACGTTGGGGAGCCAAGTTGGGTGATGGCGAGTTGTGAGTGAGATGATTTATGTCTATAGCTGATGGGTCAACTTAGCCCAAGGAACCGAGAGTTATTGATCATTCTGGTTCCAATATACTTAGAAGTGCTAAAGTATGAAGCAATTCGTTCATTCCTAGGTGGACAATCAATGTTGAGCCATAGCAAAAATCTCAAGAACAGGCCGGACCCGTACATACTGCGATGAAAATGCAGAATTGTCATTGCCAACTAACTTCTGAGATGTTTTGATCATCCTTGGCTACTTGGTTGGTTTCTGAGCATGTCCATCCATCAGCATGCATGGTAGCAATATCATCATCATCATCATCATCATCATTTTCATTGTCACCATCACCATCACAATGTCTACTGTATTGTCATGATATAACATGATACATTGGTTGATGTTAGTTACAGAACATCTCTATATATATATACACCAAATGCTTCACATCCGGCCCGCTCCTTTCCTCGCCATTTCCACCTTTCCACACTTCGTTTGAGGTGCGCTGGAGCAATGCCCCCACAGCCTCCCGCTGAAGGTGGTGTGAGGATCTCAGGATGGGCGGAAAATGGACCCAGGCCTTTGGATTTGAAGCATCAGACCTAGGGATACGGGATAAGTATCAACATGTATCAACACGATTCAACACGTATATCAGCAACACTGCTGGGATGTTTGGAAAAGTATCGTTGTTGCATAATTCCACTTGTGGCCTGTCATATTCACAGCACTTCCTGTAGGATTGGTGCCCCGCACTGTTTTGACTCCACCCGCTGAGGACAACCAAACGGCAGCTCACATGTACATGCTGGCGCAGCTGGCAGAAGAGTGGGAAGCCCTACTGTAAGTTTTGGGGACCGGGACGGGGCAAGCTCATAGGGCCATAGGCTAAGCTTGCCAGGGATGGCCGGGAAGTATAGAATCGGATGTTAGGAGGGTCACGTGAGATTAATGGTGCAAGTCTTGTAAAGCTTGAGTGCTGCTCAGAGGAATGGAATCACAAGCAGGATCGTCCTTCTAATTTGTGTTTAGTTTTGTTTCATTGTGGCTCCTGGGACTTTCCTGTTCGGGGGGTTTCAATCTTTCACACATTTTGTATATTCTCAATCCTAGCTGGGCTGATCCGCCTCGACTTTCAGGTCTTTTGGGATGGGCGGTTCAACCACCATTGCGTGGCTCCCAAGGTCGGCACAAACTGCGGCCTCTGCTGCTGCCTGCCTTCATGGCGCTGAGTCAGATACCAACCAAGTTGCGGCTTTAGCTGAAGCCGCTCAGCAAGCGGTCGGAATGCCCAGGAAAATGGGAGGAATGTCCGTAGTCGCCGTAGTCATAGCCCAGGTTTTCCCCAGGTATGAATGAAGGGGGGCCTCTCAGTTTTCGAAACAGGCATGCTGCGGCATGCTCATCCAAGTATGGATGATCCTGGATGGTGCAGTGGCCTGTGGAACTCATGATCAATCATGAATTATACAAGACCTTCCTCTCTCTGAGATTGACATAGATTCCGTTTTGTGGATGTTCAAGGGTTGGAGAACCACAATTCATGCAGCATTTAGATGCATGTAGGATGGATTTAGGATCATTTAGGTGGTCTGGAGACGTCTGGAGCCTCTTTGAGAATCTGTGCTACCAATGCTCAGGCCTTCTTGGCAATTGGTCTCCACCATACCATATCATCATATCCACACTTTCAACGGCTCGCCTTGTCGCACTTAGGCTGCGCGAGCAACATGGGTGGTGGCCCCAGGCGTCGTTGGTGCAACAGACCCGTGCGTGTCACAAACAGCGTTTGATGCTGCTTGGAACATGCTACAGTGTGTTGCAGCATGTTACAACTTACATATTTGTGATTATCTGTGGGTGGGTGCCACAAATTTCATATCATTTCATAAATAGATATCCTAGCATACTGTACCTGCGGCCCAGCCATGGTGATTGGTACCCAGCGGTGTCAACGCGTCAGTCCGAATGCGTCATTTCTGTGATTTCTGAGGCGGCCACTTCTTTGGCCACGTGCTTTCCAGAGCCGTTGCCTGGACAGCCACAAGAGGAGGGGAAGGGGGGGAGATGGTAAGGGCAGTTGAGGACCAAAGGACCAAAGGTTGAGACAAACCCATGTCATCCAATGGTCATCCAATTGTCAGCCAATTGTCATCGCATATTATCCCAAGTTTTTTCAGAGCAAGATGAGTAGGTGCAACTTTGGCAAGCAATCTAGAGAATCTAGAGTAGAGCATTTTGGGATTTACCACGATCTGCCGCAATGTCGACAACAAGCCAGGTGATTGTGAGGGGCAAGCAGACTGCCTTTGTATGTTTGTCAGCTGCATAGGTGGAAGCAGCAGCAGCTTTTAGGTTGTGGGAAAACGATCCTTGTCGCAGGACGAGTGGACCAGAAGTGTTCGACAAGTCACAGCGCAAGCTTCGGAGGCGGGATTTCATCAGCCCAAAGTCAGGACATGTATCAGACACTTTCATTACAATGCATTTACAAGACTTTCATGCAACACATTCGAGTCCGTTGTTGCTTCATTATGGACACAATTGAACAACCATTCGGGTGATGATTGCACGGATGTTTAAAGTGGCCAGTGGGTTTTTATCACGCCTGATTTTCATAATTGTGGTGTCGGGGGTCGCAATCATCAAACAGGTGATTGTGACGGTGATGGCAACAACCAGGATTTCTGTTGGGACTAATTTGTGTGCTATTTGTGTTGTTATTATCATGGCTACTATTGACTACTTTGGAGTATTAATTATTATTATTGTAATTTATTGTATATATATATTATATTGTTTAATATGTTTATATTATTGTTATTGCTAGTGATTATTACTGGATCCAATTTCCTTGTTATTGTTATTTTGTATTCCCTGGATATCCAATCTCGATGCTTACTCATCAATGTCGATATTTACTCTTGAGAAATGTGACGCAGCAGATTTCTCAAACTGTTCTGCTGCGGCCAAATTTTGATCATGGACATGTTTCATTCATTAGCTGAACTCATGCGATAATTATCACTTTGAATCACATTTGACACAGATTTTCCCAAAGGATGTGTACATTTTTTTATATGTTTGCCGTGCACTCTAGATCCCCTCCAACTCACTTTTGGAAACAAGCGACACTATGGGAGAGGAGTTAGATCAAGGGCCAGTCATGGAATTTGGGTGGGGTTGGCCATATTTCATGCGTAAACAGCGCAGTTCACACAAACTTCACAGGTACTTCGTCTTTTTTCGCGCTACCGGCTACCGCTAAGGGCTTTTAATCAGATCCATCCGTAAACATTTGTCCAGGCTGCGGAGCAAGCAGCCATCAGCTGCCGGATACAGGACTGGGGCCGAAATGATGAAAGAAGCGTCAGGAAGTACTGAAAGTAAGTTGGAACTGGAATAGTCTATGATTATATATATAATATATATATATATATATATCCATTTAATCATTTGTCTAGACAGTTACATACAGTTATTGCATGTGAAAATGCAACACCGGGGTAAAACTATGATAAACTATGTATGTCATTAGGGTTATTGGAAAATGACACAGCTGGATACAACTGGGTAAACAGGGTCATACATGGTCAGTTCTATTGCCAGATACTTAGGTTTGAGATCAAACCCGATCCATTGTTGACTTCACCTGTACCAAGAGGGATTTGGGCCCCAGCAATTTTGATAGCAGTGGCCCCTCCAGGGTGACAATTGATGATGGCATGGCTTAGTTGCACACCGTGCACACCCAATCGAGGCCAATGACATGGTCAGCAAAGCGGCAACGAGCTCGAAATCGAAGGCGTGTTTTTTGTGATGGAAGATATGGAAGTGGACACAGGTTGAATGGGAAGCGTTGGGGTGGAAAGCGGTCACAAGTTGCTTTGCCGCCCTGTATCTCTGAAGTTCAGTCGATGCTCAACGCAGGTACCTTGCAAATGGTTCCTCTTGGGGCAGTGCAGGAAGGCATTGATGCAGCTAGTGGCTTGGGAGGGGAGCGGGGTTCATTCCTAGATGTCCTCAAAATTACTCAGATTCCCTGCGGCGGTCCCTGGGCCAGACCGTTTGTGAGTTCTCGCATGACATACAAGATCTGCAACCAAGGCCGGGAATGGGCTTGCTGGGTCATGGCCGACAGATGGGGTATTTTGATTGAGGTACAGTACATATTATTATGGATTATATTTAGGATATGCTGCAGTGATACTAAGAAACTGGATGTTTGTTCAGCATTGTGATGTAAGGAAGGCTACTGGGCAGTCGCCGTGATGTGGCTGGAAGATGCTAGGGATTATCTCCCAGTCCCAGGGGTGGGATCAGAGCTGTCCATGAGGCTATGACAGCTATGAGGTGCCGATGTGTATTGAACTGCCCCTGAGGCCGCTACACAAGAAGCGTGCTGAGGAATGTGACTTGTCCTGGATATGTTCTTGGGAAAATCCCGAGAGAGAGAGGTGTAAGCAAAAGATATTTGGAAATGGAAGCTCCAGACACATAGACGCCAGGCACGTTTCCCAAGTCTGAGCTAGGAAAGGTGCAGCGGATTGTGCAGTAGTAGCTACTTGCTACACTTGGAAGGTGGCATGTCAGGTGTGACCTGAGAGACTCTTGAACGTCTTGAATGAAAGATATGAACGCTACAAAGTTGATAAATGTTGTAGTATAGTTGTAGCGACATTGGCTGATGGGCAATTTGGGAATAGAGTCCGATGAGAAGACAGCTTCTCTTGCACTGAGGTGTTTATTTCCAAAAGGGCCAATGTGCAGGACCCAGTCAGAGAAACAGGGCCATTTGACAATACACATGGAGGCAAAGATTGGAGCTCCCTGATGGAAACTGCAGATTACCTACTGCTTTGTTGGAAAGATGTGTTTGGGATCACCTGCTGTAGCTAGCGTACGAAACTGGTGGAGGATAGCGAAACCATCAAAACCATTGGTTCCCCTTTAAGCAATGTATTTAGATTAGCCATTCTCCCGGATATTGGGGACACCATGGGACACCATGGGACACCATGGGACACCATGGGACACCCATTTTTGGGGCTCTCAGGTACTCGTGGCACCGCGTGTCCCTTCGCTCATGGCCCGGAAGAGTTAGCTGAGATCACTCGAATCGCCTGGGTGCCCAAGGGCAGGTGGCCGCCATATGGTGCTCTTGGTGGGAACATTAACTTCAGAATAGTTGAGAAGCTCAAAAATGGAATCACATGGATATCACTCACATAGATATATGATATCTGATGATATATGATATATGTACTTAATAGATACTAATAACAATAGTTAATGATAATATCCATCTATGTCAAATAACCATATATCCATATCCTTTCCAGGAATCACAACCATTCTTCAAGATCTTCAAGCAGTTTTGGGGCCGAGGTGAGTGACTTGAAGGGGGAGAAACGCTTCCTCCGACGATGAGGTCCTGCGGTCCTGCGGCTTCCTCAGTTGGTGGTCAGAACCAGAAATTCTGATGTGAAAACTAAGGGGTTCCATGGGTCCCATGGGTTGTGACCCAGAATTCAGGAACCTTATATAGTGATATATAGTGCATTTCCGCTTTTTGGGCGCCAGATGACACCAGGCTGCTGATCGTGAGGTGGAAGAGCAGAGTTTCGAGGGATTTGGCGGAGGAAACAAGAGCCGCTCTTTGCGCTGAGGCTTTCGAGTGAGGGTTTGACGTAATATGTTCTTGGAAACTAGGATGATTTTCACTAGGATTGATGTTCCATGCTTTAAATATCTTTAAATTGGAGATTGGAACATACATTTTTTTGATTCCATCACCATCATGGTTTTGAGTATAGGGTACCATTCTGAATCGCGCTTGATGCATTCTGCACCATGGTTACCACGCATTGGTTTTGGTTGACAAGGTTGAGCGACATGTGGGCAGTGTGCCACAACTGGATTGCAAGTGCGGGACAATACCATGAATCAATAATCAAGATTGATGATTGATGGTTGATGGTTGATGGTGATTGATCTAGTTAATATTATATAGTTAGTTATTAATGATTGATGATTAATGTGCCATAACTAGATTAATTGATGGTGATGTCAATGCTGCTGCTGAAAACGTGATGACCATTCTTTGGACGGTTTTTCCGATCCCCACTCTGGCTCGCGAAAAACCGGTGCGACAGACTTAGCGAAGGTGGTCCAGACCCAATGATGCCAGGTAATGCTGGCTATTTTCAATTAGTCATGGGGGTTCTCATAAGACTTGCCCTTGCTTAGAGGAATTTTGTAATTTTTTTCCGGCCATTTTTGGGATTTGTTGTCAAAAACTTAAAAAACACTCGTTTTGCCATGAGGGGAGATATTTATTTTTCTCGTTTTTCTGCTCCCGCATATCTTTGGCTTCAGTTTGCTGTTGCAGAGTTACTGATACTGGCTGCTTCGGCCATAATCAGAGAAAGGCTGCTTCGGCCTTTTTTACGAGTTATGTT
>Ga0126342_10015800_pt1 | contig 13198 bp, 12 predicted proteins | sample Cyp1metagenome_FD_92528 | JGI IMG/M metagenome (GOLD analysis project Ga0126342, IMG submission 92528) | Coral microbial communities from Lord Howe Island, Old Settlement Bay, Australia - Cyphastrea 1 metagenome | ecosystem: Host-associated > Invertebrates > Cnidaria > Coral ... | reverse complement strand
GGAGCCAGGTCACCGGTTAGGGCCCATTGGTTTGGGAAGCTTAGAAGCACCTATATTGTGTATGTGTGTATTTTATATATATATATATATATATATTATTATGTATATATATATATATATACGTACTGACATATACTTGGTGAATCTTGGGGATACAACTACGGTACGAGCCTCACCCCGTGGGATCTGGGGCCCCAAGTGGGTTATTTTGGAACTGCACCTCGGGGGTTTCCATAGTCATGGTGCCCAATAGCTGGATGGTGACTATTTCCATGGGAAAATCCCAATCTAATAGCTGGATGATTTTTGTTCGTGTACCCCATGACTTAGGAAACCTCCAAATCGGGATTTTGACCATAGAGATTCTGTTGGTCCCAAAAAAGCTCCAGGTGTCGATGCAAAAGTTGGTCAAATCTGATTCCTGGCGATAAATTGAACCTTTTCTATATCTGTTTGGGGGTTACTATAGTCAATATCTGCTTCCAACATTTCTGAAAAAAACTGGATGGTTTACTCCAGCCAATGACCACATGTGATTCCCAAAAAACTGAATGTTTTGCTCAAAAAAATGGCCGGTCCATCTGTGGTTTTGCGAGTGTTAAATCATCGTCCATTCAAATTCCCATGGTGGATCATCCCTACCCGCTGCAAAACAAGCACAGATTTTGGCAGGATAGTGTACCTTTCTTGGTAAAATTAGGTCAACTATCACCTCATGAAAACCTATCATTTTTGCCTTTTGCACAATCGGTTGTGTCATCCAATTGGCTTGATTAACAGTCGATGAGGGAGGTCCAAAAGAGCGCATTCCCAAAAAAAACAAATGGCTTGCAAAACTCAAAGGGTCTCATTTCGGATGGGGGTGCCCCCTATGCTAAGAAAAGCTAAAAACTTCATCAACTGATGGCTCTATTCATCGGTGGATCTTCTCAGCTCGGTACCCAGCTTCTGCCTGCTGTGAAAGCCAGGTGCATTGGATTCCGCGATTCCTAAGGCCGACGAAGCGAAGGCTTCAAATCCAAACATCCGAGGTGAAAGGCGATGTGTGGTGGGAAGTGGTTGGGAATGTGTATATATATATATATACATTATCTATACATTATAATGATATTGATATATATATATATATACGGTTACCGTATTTATTTCATAAGTGTGTATCATGTAATCGTGAGCCATCAGACACGGCAAATCCGTTGCGGGAAACCAGGTTGGAAGACCGCAAAATTTACCATGGGTTTTTAATGGGAAAAAACACCAAGAAAAATGGTGATTTACTGGGATTTAATGGCTTTATACTTGGGAAAAACATCAAAAACATGGAGGAAAATGGTGGCTTTTCCAGCGAAAAAGCCATGTTTGATGACACCCGGAATCCGCATCTCTACTGTTGGACCATCTATGGGGTGTTACTGGGATGGGATGACTCAGCAGAAATGGCAACAACCTACCCTCATTCATGGCTACAATTCATGTCGGCAAAAGAACTCATAAATGGTTGGGGTTGGCGAATCTTTCCCACACAAGTGCCTAGTTTACTATGGCTGAGAATTGATTTTGTTTAACCCAAAAAAAAAACGGCAATTCCCAAGTCATTTCCGACCACTTCACTTGAATCCTTCAAGCGTCGTGTCATGCCCTCATGGAGGTTCCACTCAGTCAAAGGTGAGTGTGGACCTTCCTCCGGATGGTAGTAGATGGTGTATAAGCCAGCACCAATGGGCATCACCTGGAGCACTGAAGATTTGAGACTTGGATCAATGGGAATGAAACTGGATCCTAAAATGGAGGTACCTAGCATATATAAGGCCTATTTTTTAGGCCTATGTAAGTGAATATCACCACAAAATATGGTCAAAAATATGGTACTAACGTACCTCCATTTTAGGAAATTGATTGGAAACTGGTCTTGGAAATGTCCAGATATTTGCGTGAAGCTCTTCAAAAGTTGCTGCCACTTGGGATGAAAAAAATGAGAGAATCCAAGCTGGTCCTGTTATTCCCACGAATCGTACCTGCTTACAGGATGGTGCCCCCCAGTGATGTTTGTTGGTTTATAAACCCCATAAACTATAGTTACAAGTATCACAAGCCGTAGTTATTGGAATTATGTTCACCAACCTAGCTATCCATACTGAGTTTATTTTATAAACCCTCCATAGTATGGATAGCTATATTTTTTTGGGATAGTACTTAGCTATCCTTGGCGTATTTTATCCCATAAATGGCGCCCAAATAGTTTAGCAGTGGCTATTAAAAAGCCATGGGATAAACCACGAGTCTCGCAGACTTCCTTTCCGTGGGACGATACAGTTTATTTCTACATGTTTTTGGGGCCCCCCCAGTGATGGGAACGGTGGTTTATAAACACCAGGAATAGTATAGTTATAAGTCATAAGTATCATAAACCATAGTGAAATTGGAGTTATTTGCATCAACTGGATCCAATTGATGAAGGTACTAACTTAGTACCATATTTTTGACCATATTTTGTGATGGTAGGTACCTCCAATCAATCGGTTCCTGAAATGGCCATTGCCAACAGTAAGTAAGTATAGTTATAAGTACCAGAAACATCCATAAACCATTGTTATTGGAGTTTAAAACTGACTTAGCTATCGTCAACGGGGGCCCCACGTTGTAGATGAATTGTGACATGCTTCAGATTTTTCTCAATTTCAATTCATTGAACTCAGTACTTGGCGGTGAAGCAGCCAGAACTCCTGGAATCGTGGGTTAGTTCATCCGAACTAACGATGCATTGCCCCCATTTACCCTATCTATAAATAGGATGAACCCCCCTACGACTCCTGGGGTGAACCACCAGAATTCAAATCGCTGATCTGTGGGCTCAAAACCCGAGAACCAGAGCGGTCAAGACTTTGATGTCTGAGACTAAACCATTCAAGAGACAACTTTCAAACAAAATGTGCAGCATAGTTAACACAGCTCAATCGTAAACCTTCTACATGTCTTTAGCATTCTTGACTGCTAAAATGATAAACCTTGGATCGGTTGGAAAGTAAATCCCAAAAATGGTAGACAAGTAATTTACTGTGCCACTATTTTAGTGTAGGATTTTACTTTCATAGGTCCTAAATAATTGTTGGGGAAATTCTACACGGTTCCATTTAAGTCTTGAGAACCATGTTTGTTCCATGAAAAAGCCTCCATGGCTAGGCCACGGGGATTTCCCAGCCATGGCCATGATGACCCGGAGTGTAAACTATCTAAATTCCATGAGATGCCCGGCCCTTGGTCATCTAAATCTCATTGATTCATCTAGAAAATCACCATTTCTGTTGGTTAAATCCATGCATTCCCGTGTGGATTTCTCCAACATCGCAACACATCTTTGAGGCTCGCAGTGCACCTTGTTTTGAGTTGCTTCCATCGTGAAGATCTCCTTCGTCTCTGGTGGAGTTCGAAGTTGGTGAGTTGGATTTCGTCATGAACGATGAAAGTCGGGAAAGAAACATGAAAATGAAATATCAAGTCTTCCAGTTCTCAAGTTACTCAAAAGCCAAAATTTTGGAATCAAACATATCTCCCTTATTCTCCCTTTGTATCAGTCAAGTTCGAAAAAGGGCCGCTTCCAATGTGTGGCATTTGGGGTGCCCAGGTGGGCTGTACTTGAGGTGAACTCCCCACAATTTTCTTCCTGGTGTGACCAAAATGGTTAAAAAAACCGATTTCCTCAGTTTTCCCATCATTTGGGGATGGGTCAAAACCCTATCCCTGGTGAACATCAAAATAGCTGGTAAATGGATGTTCATCCCCCTAAAAATGGTATGTATAGGTATTGATCCATAGCCATTTCTGGCAAAGTGTTGATTTGTTTTTCCCAGTCATAGTTGATGCTGGCTATATCTTGGCAATGCCCAAAAGCTCTGGCAGGGATCATGATAAACTGCATCATTTCGGGGTTCCAAATTTTGAGACCCCCATTTTATGCTGGTGCCGTGAAATCTTTGCAAAATCTGCGATGGAAATCGCTTCATATCTGATCCCTTCTCCCTACAATGTGGGGCCCCCCCAGTGATGTTAGTTGGTTTATAAACCCCTGTAAGTATAGTTATTTGCGTACCATATACCATAGTGAAATTGGAGTTATGTGGCCCCCAACTTAGCGTTTTCGTCAACGGGGGGCCCGACTTTGTAATATATGGGATGTCATCCTTCCCATTAATCAATATTGACTATAGATGATTAATCGTTATTAACCATTGTTAACCATTATTAATAACCATTATTAATCATTATTAACCAATATTAACCAATATTAACCATGAATAACCAATCCTAAACGAAACCCATGGTTTTCTCTTGGGAATTTCCGCATTCCGTTGGGAACGGTGGTTGCCTTCATCTTGGCGACCTTCTCAGGCATCTGAGATGCCAAGTCCTGACCGAAAATGGCACCCTCTAAACATACCAAAAAGCTATTGAAAATGGCAATTTATCGTTGAAGTACTCATTGTTTCCCATAAAAAATGTCGTGATTTTCCATAGTTATGTGAACGTTTACCGGAGGGTAGATCTTGGTTTTTGTTGGCTTTCATGGCAAAATTAGGGGATTTACCCTCTGGTAATTTGTTACATAGCTATGGAAAATAACCGTTTGTAGTTGAATTACCCATTGAAAAAGATGAATTTCCATAGTGGTCTGCCAGAGGGTAATATTGTGTATTACCAATGTAATAGTAATATGATATCCAATGGTAATGTCCACAATATTATACTATTGGAATACCATTTATACTATGGACTCTATTGGATAATACTGTGTATTGCCATTGTGCATTACCATTGCGTAATTATACTCAAGTCCATAGTATATACATACTCAATACCACAATATGATGGTAATACCACGGACTATACTACGGACAACAGTGTGTATATACAGATATCTAGTTATATAGGAAATTACTGTTTTTTTTTAGGACTTTTCTTGACTTGGCTATATCATAGTTTGTTTAGATATGTTATATATGAATTGATGTCGGTAACTACTATTGGACCAGCAATAAATGTAATATTGGATAAGTAATGTAATGACAATTGGATGACTATTGCTATAACTAGTGGTAAATGTGATGCAATTGTAAATCGTACGATATCCTCTATGGATATGTAATTACTACTGGATATACAAATCCATTTAATTGGATATTTAATAATATTCGACTGTATATATATATATGAATATAGGTAGCGTCCATATCTTATAATATAGAATAAAAATGATAGAATGTATGTACCTAGTATCATATCATGTATATATATATATATACGATCTAGTAATTCATACCCTTGTTTCATATTTGATATATGCATACATATATATATATATACATACAAGTATAACCATAGGTATGTTCCATATGTTCCACGTGTTAGTATTGTACTGGAAATACTGTAACCGAATATTTATCTTATGAATATCCAATTTGATATGGCCATGTATATATTTGAGCACTTGAGTGTCGTAAATATCCGTGTAATATTTATAGATATATGATATGATATGATATGATATGATATATGATATATGATATGATATATGATATGATATGATATGATATGATATGATATGATATGATACATATATATATACGTATATATATCCTGGAGTGGATTGAGCATGGAAATGTCCAAAAAAAACTCACTAAAATGGGAATAACTAAAATGGGAATATCATTGAAATTCCCATATTCTATCTACTTGGTGATGACCATGTATTGATAGATTGATAAAAATTGGGGAAGTCGGTTGGCCTACTGATGATTGGGGTCAGAATAATAGCAATAACTATAATTATCAAAAAAAAACAATTACAAGAATGATGAGATTATACAGTGGGTCTGTCTGGAATTGTTGTGGGAACTATTTGTTTTTCCATTTTGGGAATTCAACAAAAATCATTCCCAAAAAAATCCTAGCCCTCCTTATTATATAATAGTGCATATACAGTCAATCCCATCCCCGTGTGTCAAGCTAAACCAGGACTGGAGAACTGTTTGTGAACACGTGGAACTGATTCGTTATATCGTTAACTCGTTGTCACATTTTTGGGGGTAAAGATGTTGGTTGTCACCTCAATATTTCGTAACTGTGCGGTTCAATCGTTAAAGCTTCCAGGTTTTTTTCACCTTGACCCGTATCCAACTCTGAATCTCAGTTCATCTCTGGTAATCAAACATGGCAATGAAGATCCACCAAATCTATAGATTATTCTCCCAAGAAAATCTCCACTGATTAAGTATCAGGGATTTCTTATGGTTTTCCTATGGTTTTCCTGTGGTTTTCCTACGGTTTTCCTATGCCCCAAGGAATTCAGCCATGTTTGATGACCACAACACTCCACGACCTTGGCTTGAGAGAAGTCTTTGCTCAGATCATAGAGTTCCCAAACCTGGGCTGGGTCTATAGCAACCCTCAAAAGAGAGAAAAATATGGATTTATGACTACTAAAAAGTAGGAGTTCACATCACTCTATCCTCTTTTCGGGGTTTGAATAAATAAAGAAATCAATAAATAAATAAATAAATATATATATATATACATATTATATATACATAGGATACCACTAACGCTGCCTGGGTCCCACACTGTGGGGACCCCAAGATAGCTAAGTCAATTTATAACTATAACAACTAGGATTTATAGCCAATTTAATTATCGGGAATATATCTCGTAAACTAAGAGTTTGCTACAAAAAAAAAAACACCATCAATAAAAGTGATAGGCAAACAATATAACCTATTTCCATGGTTCATGTTCAATAGCTACGTCCTGTTCGTTTACTGGAGGGTTGCTAAACCATGATCTGTTATATGGGTTGGTCAAATGGCCATAAATTGGTTGATCGGTTCATCCCCCATTTTCCAGGTTGGTCATGGTCATTCTCTCCCGATTGAATCACCACATTTCTTGGTTAAATCCCACTCCAATCCCATGAATTCCAGCATTGTGAGCGGTTTATAACTGGCTTGGTCCTCTTCGCCGGCTGGCTATCACTGGCTATCGGCCCAGTGACGTCTGTGTCGGGGTTCCACTCCTTCATGCGTGTCTCGTTGGTGGCTGCCCATGGAATACCTAGGAGCGTCGCTACGCCCGAGGTGAAAAGGGGGTGAGTCTCTGGTATCAACAATATCTGAGTGCATAAGAATATATGTTAGTCAAGTCTGATACATATACATACATATATATATATATGTATATGCTATCTATATATAGTGACATATAATGTGTTAATGGCCAGGTATTTTTTTTGCATCTGTCAGTCCGGCCAAAGTGAGGACCTAATCCAAGTAATCTAAGTTTCCAGCTGTGGGAATGGGGTCATTTTTCAAAGGTGACGCAGTCTGATTTTCCCTTGCCACCTTTAATTCCTATGTCAGTATGGCGACTGGTACTGCACTGCTACTGCACTGGTGGTGCGACTCGTACCAGACGCCATCATCAATCCTTATTGGGGCTACAGTATCCCGTCCCCAATAAAAAACTGTAACCCTTGATAATCCTATGGAATCCATGGTTCTTTGGTAGCACCAAAATGGCTAAAAATTGACCAAAACCCAACGGCTTCTGACAATGAAAAGGGCCCTACGAAGTTGGGGCAAAACTGAGCCCTGGACCTGCTACCTGCACATCTACGAGGCTTGGTTATTGTTATAAAATCAAATGATGGCACACATATTGGCAACAAATGTATCTATATATATATGTGTATATCATATCATATCAAATCATATCATATCATATCATATCATAGTATATCGTAAATTGTGTATATGGTGTATGTGGTGAATAGTGTATAGTATATGGTGTCTTGTGTATAGTATATTATATGGTGTGTTGTGTAGAACATATGCTGTATTGTGTACAGTATACGGTGTATATGAATATATATATATATATGCCGTATAATATAGTAATTGTATGGTATGGTTTAGTTAGCATGTTGTATTACATTTCATATCATATCCATTGAATTACACTATACTTAGGAAAATGTTGGGCCTGCAAACAATGGAAAATCAAAAATAAGAAAAGGTTGTCATTTTGTTGTCATTTTTTGGCATTCAAGTTTGTTTTTCATTCTATTGTCATCTTGTTGTCATTTCTTTGTCATTTCCTTGTCATTTTGTTGTCATTTATTGTGGTTCCTGGTTGGGAAAATGCAAAAAAAAAAACTATAAAAATGACTCCCAATTTGGGAAATGCAAAAAACAGTGCCATCAAGCACATTCAGTTGATTTTATGGCCACTTTACATGTAATGCTTTGACCGCACTTGAAGTACAATGTCTCTGTGAAGATCACGAATGAAACCGTGGCTTGACACTCGTCAACCTATCACGAGTGACTGCCCGACGGCGGTGAAGCAAACGCATTGCCCGCACGGCGTTTTTAGGCGTGCGGTGAGATTTTTGTTGCTATAACCATTAAAAAGGGTTGATTCTTGCTCGTAATATATCAAATTGCACCAAAAACATGCTATATCACATTATCTCCCATAAAATGTCATGAGATTTTGCTGCTTCAGGTTGCAAAACGTTGGCAAATCCCACAGAAAATCACCCAACTCACCATGTCTCACCCCTTTTTTCTCCAAGCGACGTGGGCCTAGGACGCTTGCGAACCAGCCATCTTTGTAGATGCCGCGACTGCCCATGACTTCGAAGTACTGCGCACTTTTACGGTCCTGGGCAGCCAGGCTCACGTGGCCGGAATTGTTGGCCATCGATTGGATAAAAAGATGAAGATGATGATTGTGCCTTGTTAGAAAAAAAAACTCTAGTTAGCGAAAATAATGGGTATGACATTATTAGATATTTGTATGCAAAAAATCTGAGAGCCGCTTTTTAATGTGGCCATCGATGAGTGTTTTTGAGCCCTGTCTAAGGGCTCATAAAACGAAACTCATGTGACTTTTCGCCAGTTAAATCGCACCCCCTTCTTGAAGCTTTCGGCAGACGGCCTCAGCAGTGGCGTTGTTCCAAGTGTACCTCAGGCTGGAAGATCAACGAATGAAGGCCTCGAAAAAATGTGAGAAAAATTGGACCATGAATGACTGGTGGTTGAGCCCTACCCCTCTGAAAAATCATGGAGTTCGTCAATGGGGTTGGGATGACAGCCCATATATATGAAATGGAAAATAATTGATTGATGTCTTGATCTTTGAAACCAACCAGATGGTCCCTTGATTCGGACACTCATGGGCTATTTTAATCAATTTTACCCTCTGGTTATGTCAAAATAGCTATTGAAAATGGCCATTTATAGTGAGATTTCCCATGAAAAATGGTGATTTTCCATAGTTTTTTGTATATTTACCAGAGGGTAATTGGATGATCAACCATGATCAACCATGATTTTTTTTCATCGGGTTTCCACTCAGATTTCCGACGCATGATGGGTCATTGAAAAGACCCATGCAACCATGGTACAATGTGGGCCCCCCCAGTGATGTTTGTTGGTTTATAAACCCCATGAATACTATAGTTATAAGTACCATAAATCATAGTTATTGGAGTTATGTTCACCAACTTAGCTATCTTGGGGGCCCCACATTGTAGATAAATCAGCTTTTTTTCAAAGTTTCTAACATCTTCTAGCCCCAACTCAGAAGAATCTGATGGCAAAAAATATCTCACCACCCTGAATTTTCGTTGATATCTCCAACAGCTCCAACCAGCTCTTGAAATAAATCTGGGGATGGGTCAAAACCCTGGTACCGTGCCGTGAACCCCAAAATAGCTGGGATTTATGGATGTGAATAACCCACTAAAAATGTATCTATAGGTATTGACCCATACCCATCTAGATTTTTTAACCTAGTCGAAACATTTAAAGCTTTCTCCACAGCAAAATTTCAGCCAATTGTCATCCGACGAAAAAAATCTCCAGCTACATCGCCGGCCCGGGCCTTCAGAGACTACACAATAGATTCCAGATGATCCCAGTTTCTTCTTACCCGACTCAACTTCAAACATATGCATATAATTATGTGTATATATATATGATATTATATGATCATATATAGATTTATATATATATGTCTATATGTCCACATGTTTCATCATGTTTCAGCTTTCGCCAAGTCACACCATGGACACCCCATCCAAGGGCATCTGCTGCACCCCCTCCACGTGCTGTGGGAACTTGATCCCAATGGCCTCATAGACCGTGGGCGCCACATCAATGACGTGGTGGAACTGCGACCGTGGCGTCGGGTCGTGTTTGATGACCTGCGGAGATGGCCACGGGGAAGTGGGGAACTCTGACGAGACCTGGGGAACTCGGAGAATGATCGGATTCCGAAGGGGGATGAGTCGGGTGAGTCTGGAAGTTGGAAAATCTGGGAAAATCTGCAATTTTTTTGTCTTTTCATGAGTCCAATATAATCTGGTTGGTGGTTGAGCCACCCCTCTGAATAATATGAAAGTCAGTTGGGATGATGACATTCCCAATGTATGAAAAAAAAAATGTTCCAAACCACCAACCAGATTAATACATGTTCAATATGGATGGATGTTGCTCCACCTAAACATGGTGTTTTTATAGGATTTAATAGCTACCAACCAGTAATCATTAATCCGATCCCAAGTTTGTAACTTCGCCCTGAACTTCCATCTCCGGAAATCCACTGTCAATTCAGAGCTGCCCCACCTTTGGCCAGGACATGACCATGGGCGTGCGTGTGCCACCAAAGTGGGCCGCAACCAACTTAGTGCCTTGGCCAAGGGGATGCCAAGGGGGGAAGTTGCTGGAAATCTGATGGAAAGCTGGACAAATGATCCAAAAAAGAATTCAGATGTTGAAGCAAAATGGTGGATGAATGTATTCATAAAAAGATGACAATTGAAAAACACAAAATGTCAACATCAAATCCCCTGAAATCCCCTTTGTTGATGGTTAAAATCCAAGAAAAACCTATCATTGATAGATAAATCCCATGAAATCCTATAAATCTAAAAAAAAAACTGAATCAGAAATAATCAGAACTTCATTTTATATGCCCTGCATCTTTCTCCAAGGTGCTCTTGAAAGGTGAGTCCAAAGCCCAAGCCCAGCTGCTGTGGTACATGTTATCCTCGGTCGGCTTGGAGGATCATATGTCACCCATTTATAAATGGGATAATTACCCCACAAATCGGGGACTAACTCATGCAAGGTGGTGCCCCCTAGATAGCTAAGTTGGTTTATAACTCCAATAACTATGGTTTATAGGTGATATATCTATAGTTAATGGGATTATAAACCAACTTATAACTTGGGGGGCACCACCTTGTGGCTTCAAATTAATTATCTTAAATCAAATCACAACTTCTTGGGTGTCCCAATACTCCCTACTCCACTTATAATTTTTCACATGAGTCACCATTTCTAGTTACCATATTAGTTACCCTGAATTAACCATATCTTATAGTTACCATATCTTATAGTTACCATATTATATTAGTTACCTTACCATATTAGTTACCATATTAGTTAACTAACCATATCTTTGAGGTATCGCTTTCCAGTTGCGCTAAAATCTCCCAATTGCCGACGAGAAGCGACCACCTTGGAGCCCAAGGCGTCCAAACCGCCGAAGTCTCGATCCATCACCTTTCGCGACCCGGGTCGTCGCGGATCCGAGTTTTCCATGGGAAAACCTATGGTTTATGGTAGATATAACATGATATAACTACACTATTCATGGGGTTTATAGATGTTTATAGGTTTATAAAGCAACAAACATCATTGGGGGGCACCATCCTAAACATTTCATGGGGATTTCATAGAGATTTCAGGTAAACATTGGTGAAACTTCAGTACTAGATCTTGTATCCCATCATTCTCCATCCATTTCCCATAGGATCCATGTATGGTATATATATATACTATATACTGACATTGGGGGTATATTGATGGGATCCATGTTACCATAGAAAAAGCAGCACCGTTAGGATCCGTCATGGCTTTTTGTTGGTCCAATGATTTTCGAGCCAACTTGGTGAAACTTTTGGGGTCCAAATCCCATCACCACCCACTGGACCTAGCAGCCTCTGAGGCGATGTATTTTTGGGAGAAATGCCACCCATAAAGCCTCCAGCTTTGGAATTCGATACCCTCTGGTAAACTAACATAGCTATTGAAAATGACCATTTATAGTGGATTTTCCCATTAAACATGGTGATTTTCCATAGCTATGTTAATTTACCAGAGGGTATCCCAATTCTTGATGGACAAATCACCATCATTCCTGGCGAAACTCTCCAAATCGCTCAAGAAATGACTGGTTTTTGGTTGGTCAAATCCCAAATCTCGGTTGCTGCTGAAATCACCAAATCCTCCCATGTTTGCGTAAAACCCCCCATGTTTCCCGCTTCAATCCTCATTTTCCATGGGTTTTTCCATAGTTTTTCCATGGTTTTTCCCCCCCTCTGTGGCACCCCCCGTGGCGCGCCTCGATCTGCTGCTGCGCCGTGTTGGGCAGCGAGTTCTCCGTCAGCAACTCGTCGATGGTGCCGTGGAAGCCTTCCGCCGAGGCGCCGTTGTCGCCCAGGATGTAGACCACCAAGGTGTTGTTGAACAAACCTGGAGACTACGGCGACCGGATACTACGGCGATAAAGGCAAGGTGAGGGAGGCTGCATATTAATGATATATATATACATATGTTAGTTTTATAAATTTATACAGTTATATAGTTGTATAATCATATATAGTTATATATATACGTATATGAGTTCTATAGTTATACGTACAGTTATATCGCTACATCCTAGATGGGATCCTGGCCCATGTCCGTGGTACCCTCTGGTGATTTCGCCACAAAGGACGCTTTACTCACCAAATATGGTGGGTTTAATGGGATTGATATGGATTGATACCCTCTGGTTATGTCAAAATAGCGAAAATGACCCAGTCGAAATAGTGGATTTACCCATTGATAGCATGGTGATTGTCCAGTTCGTTATGTAAACGTTTGCCAGAGGGTATATTGAACCTTGATTGACAGCAACTCACAAAATGCGAGGTTTTCGGTGAAACAGGGCCTTCAACTTTGATCATAATTATCTACAAGGTGGTGCCCCCAAGATAGCTAAGTTGGTTTATAACTCCAATAACTATGGTTTATGGTACTTATAACTATAGTTAATGGGGTTTATAAACCAACTTATAACTGGGGGGCCCCACCTT
>Ga0126342_10015799_pt1 | contig 13199 bp, 10 predicted proteins | sample Cyp1metagenome_FD_92528 | JGI IMG/M metagenome (GOLD analysis project Ga0126342, IMG submission 92528) | Coral microbial communities from Lord Howe Island, Old Settlement Bay, Australia - Cyphastrea 1 metagenome | ecosystem: Host-associated > Invertebrates > Cnidaria > Coral ... | reverse complement strand
TGCCAACAATTCTGAATCCAACATGTTCCAATATGGGAACACCCCCTTGAATATTCTATCTTGTCAATTTCGTGCATGCCTGTGCAGAAAACTTTGAAACTACTGATGATGTTTGAAGCAACAGGGTGCTATTGTGAAATGAATTCAATCCGCTGAATTTATGACCCGGGCTCAAAACATATGATTTTTGTTGGTGGTCACAGTTTGGGCTATGCAGGTTTGAAGCTATGTCCTGCAGTATATATATCAATAGATGTGATGAGTATATATATATATACATATACATCCATACATCTTAACTTTGGAAGTATCCTGGGTATCCAAGTATCCCAAAGCAAATCAGCTAAGCCAACATGCCAAGTGGACCCCTCCTGCCACGGTTATATATCTATATCTCTCTATATATTTATATATATATACACCTATCTTGGAAATCAACACACAAGCATTTCCACGCAATGGAATGCTTCCAAATACATAATTTGGAGCCGTGTCACGCCAGGGTCTCGAAAATATTATTTCTTGTCCGTTTTCGTATTTTTGAGCCTTATCAAAGCTCAAAGAATAATATTCAAAAACTGAAAAGCAGTGAAAAACAATGACAAGCAATAAAACATAGTAAAAACCACTGAAAAAATGAAAAATACAACAAAAACAACGAAACATACGGACAAATTTCCGCGCAATGGAAGGCTTCCAAATATATAATTTGGAGCCATGTCACGCCAGGGTCTCGAAAATATTCTATCTTGTCCGTTTTCGAATTTTTGAGCCTTATCAAAGCTCAAAGAACAATATTAAAAAAATGAAAAGCAATGAACAACAATGAAAACGCAATGAAAAATAATGAAAACTATAGGAAAACAATGAACGCATGATGAAAAGCAATGAAAAATAAGTAAACACATAGAAAAAAACGAAAAATAATGAAAAGTAATGAGCCATAGTAAAATTATAGCAAAAACAATGAAAAAATAAAAGCATAAAAGAAATAAGGAAGAAACAATGAAAAATGGAAAAAAATACAGAAAAGATGAAAGAACAATGGAAAACAGAGAAAACATCATGAAAACATCGTGAAAAAACAATGAAAAATAATAAAAATTGAGAAAAAACAATGCGCACAATAATGAAAGAATATTGAAAAATAGAGAAAAACAATGAAAAACTAATGAGTACTAATGAAAAACAGAGGAAAAACAATGAACAAAAAATGATGAAACCATTGAAAAAAGATTGAAAAAATGATGAAAACAATGTAAATAGAATATGGGGTTGACAGGCCCTCCAGGTCCGGAAGGGGTGACAGGCCCTCCAGGTCTGGCTCAAGGACTTCGACCCATCCACCCGGGGTAATACAACGGGGACTCCAACGGGATACAAAATGGAATCCATTGTTCTTTCATCTTTTCTGTATTGTATTTTCCTTTTTTCATTGTTTTTTCATTATTATATATATATTTTCCATTTTTTTGCTATAGTTTTACAATAGCTCATTACTTTTCATTATTTTTCATTTTTTTTCTATGTTTTTACTTATTTTTCATTGCTTTTCATCATGCGTGCACTGTTTTTGACACAGTTTTCATTAATTTACATTGTGTTTTCATTATTTTTTCAATTCTTTAATATTGTTCTTTGAGCTTTGATAAGGCGCAAAAACATGAAAACGGACAAGGTAGAATATTTTCGAGACCCTGGCGTGACATGGCTCCAAATTATATATTTGGAGGCCTTCCATTGCATGGAAATGCTTCCGTGTTTCATTTTTTTTGTGTATTTATCATTATTTTTTCATTGGTGTTCACTATTTTTCATTATTTTTCATTGCTTGTCATTGTTTTTCAATTTTTTAATGTTATTCTTTGAGCTTTGATAAGGCTCAAAAATGCATGTTTGAAGCAATCCCATTGTATATAGTTTCCACAGGATATGCAGCCCGGCAAATTGAGCTGTAAAAAGAGGCTTTTGCAGCAAGACAAGAGGTAGCATGACTTTACTGGGATTTACTGGGATTTCCCCCCAATTCCAAAATTATCTGTACCGACCGGCGACAAGATCGAATATTCTATCTTTTGATTAGTTTTAATTTCAGAATATTCTATCTTGTGGGTGCTAGACCCTGTGTTTTCAGGGTTTATGAAATATTCTATCTTGTCCCGACTAAGAGTACAATATTCTATCTTTTCGCCGGTCGCTATAGCAAGTTCAATTCAAAAATCTAACTTAACAGAAAATATTGAAAAGCATGCGAAAAAGACATTAGTAGGATAATAGTAACATACCAGTAGTACCGCACAAGGCGGTGGCGGAAGTTTCAAAAATAGGAAGCCTATAGGAGAGGTTGGTTGTTGTGAATCACGGATGGCAGAGCGAAGCCACTGATGGACCGACAGGTGGTTGAGGTCTCTTCTCCTTCTCTCTCTTTCTGTCTCTTTCTCTGACTATCTACCTACCTACCCGCCTATCTATCTATGTATCCATCTATCTCTCTCTCTCTCTCTGTCTGTCTGTCTGTCTATCTATCTGTCTGTCCGTCTGTCTATATGTCTATCTGTCTATCTGTCTATCTATCTACCTACCTATCTATCTAGCTACCTGTCTCTCTATCTATCTGTCTATCTGTCTACCTGTTTATCTATCTATCTATCTATCTCATCTGTCTATCTAACTATGTATCTATCTATCTATCCATCCATCCATCCATCCATCTAGCTACCTGTCTCTCTACCTGTCTATCTGTCTACCTGTTTATCTACCTATCTAGCTAGCTAGCTAGCTAGCTATCTATCTCACCTATGTATCTAACTATGTATCTATCTATGTATCTATCTACCTATCTACCTACCTATCTATCTATCTGTCTATCTATCTATCTACTTATCTATCTATTTATCTGTCTATCTGTCTATCTATCTGTCTATCTGTCTACCTGTTTATCTATCTATCTAGCTATCTATCTCATCTGTCTATCTAACTATGTATCTATCTATCTACCTATCTACCTATCTATCTCTCTCTCTCTCTTTTTCATCTGTCTATCTGTCTATCTGTCTACCTGTCTATCTGTGTATCTATCTACCTATCTATCTATCTATCTATCTGTCTATCTGTGGTGCCGTGTCATTCAGTGTAGTGTAGTGTAGTGGAGTCTAGTGTAGTGTAGTGTAGTGTAGCTAGTGTAAATGTAGTATGGTAGTTGTAGTTGTAGTTCTTGTTGTAGTTGTAGTTGTAGTTAGTGTAGTGTAGTGTAGAGGAATGTAGTGTAGTGTAGTGTAGTGGAATGTAATGGAGTGTAGTGCAGTGTAGTGTAGTGGAATGTAGTGTAGTGTAGTGTAATGTAGTGTAGTGGGGTGTAGTGGAATGTAGTGTAGTGTAATGTAGTGTAGTGTAGTGTTATTTAGTGTAGCGGGGTGTAGTGGAGTGTAGTGGAGTGTAGTGGAGTGTAGTTGTGTAGTTGTAGTTGTAGTGTAGTGGAGTGTAATGTAGTTTAAGGTAGCATAGTGTAGTGTAATGTAGTGTAGTGGAGTGTAGTGTAATGTAGTGTAATTGAATGTAATTGAATGTAATTGAGGGTAGTGTAGTGGAGTGGAGTGTAGTGGAGTGTAGCGGAGTGTAGTGTAGTGGAATGTAGTGAAGGTGTAGTTGTAGTTGTAGTTGCAGTGTAGTGTATTGGAGTGTAGTGTGGTGTAGTGGTGGTTGTAGTTGAAAATGCTACGAAACCCCGTCGTTTTGCTCAGTTTTGACAAGGTGCACAATCCCTTGCGCCTGCCATGCGAAACGACATCTGAAACCCCAAAAGTGGTCCGAACCCCGGGTGTTTTTAACATTTTGACTTCGAAATGTGCTTCGCGCCACAACGGCGTGCACTTTTTCGACATCTCAACTGCCAAAAGTGGTCTGGACCTGGTGTGTTTTGTACATTTTGACTTCGAAATGTGCTTCGCGCCACAACGGCGTGCAATTTTCCATCTCTCATCTGGCCAGCTGGCTCTGCACCCGCCGCTTTAGCGAGCCTACTTTCCGACCCTCCGGAGCCACAAATCATTAAAAAAACACAGCGTCTCGCGACTTTCCTACCTTTTCGCGCACCTGGATCTTCTTTCTTCTGCTCTTCTCTCTTCTACTCTTCTCTCTTCTACTCTTTCTCTTCTCTCTGACCCTTTCCATCTCTGCTTTTCATCTGTCCATATTGTCGGAAGTTTGACTTCTAAACTTCCTTCGATGAAGTGAAAATATCTAAAATTAGTGGTGTCAGAAGAAATTAACCCAGTTTTGACCTTTGGCGCTCATTCCGCGCGAAAGGGGGGGCCGCGCACGATCCACGCAGAGGGTTGCGCCGGACTGATTTATTCGCATTTGACCACACGTTTGTGCGTCCGACACGCGCGATCTCCGCAGAGGGTTGCTCGCAACCAAGACAAATTCGCATTTCACCACACGTTTGTGCATCTGACACGCGCTATCTCCGCAGAGGGTCGTGTTTCGCAATTTGGTTTTTGGCTGCCCCTGCTGCCTTAAGATAGAATTTAGAAGAACTTGAGGAGCAGGAGGTTTTGTAAGAGTTCAGATACAAGTAGATCACCTAGAAGTTAACTCCTGTGTCACAACTCCTGCGTAACAACTCCTGTAGAAGAACCCCTGTGTAACAACTCCTGTAAAAGAACAGCTGTGTAAACAAACTCCTGTGCAACAACTTCTGTGTAAGAACTCCTATGTGAGAACTCCTGTGTAAGAACTCCTGTGTCAATAACATTGTGTAAGAACTCCTGTGTCAATGACATGGAAAAATTTTTGTAGGGGATATGTGGCGGTTGAGCACCGTTAGAAAAAGTTGCTGCAGATGATGTATGTGATGTAGATGAAACTGATTGACGTTGATGTATGTGATGTAGATGATGTATGTGATGTAAATGAAATTGATGCAGATGATGTAGATGATGTAGATGATGTAAAGGATATAGCTAGAGATGTAGGAGATGTAGATGATGTATGCGATGCAGAATGATGTAGATGAAGATGATGTAGATGATGTACGTGATGTAAAGGGTGTAGGAGATGTTGTGTAGATGGAATGAAAAGTTCAAGTTGGCAGCAGTTCTTTGGGAAAAACCCTTCGCAGGAGCTTTCGGGAACAATCCAAAACACCGCGTCAAGGGGCTGTTCTGCAAAGGCTCGGATGAGGCATTCGTCCATGTCACGACCACCCACCTGCGTTCTGGTTCATACAACGCCTCTATGCAAAGGCCTTTAGGCCTTCGTTGCTAAATATGAACGTCCATCCTTGCTGAATCTCGGCCTTGTCTGATCTCTCACAAAGCACTTCCAGCTTGCCCTTCAAAAACTGGACAATTGCAACAGAGAAGTTGGAGTGACCTTTGAAGGCGCCAAGACAAGCTTTGCAAAGCTTCAGGGCTTGGAATGCTGACCAGTTTTGCACTTCTAAAATATTCAAAATATTGTTCACTTCTTCACCATCTTTTGCAAACATCTCTCTCCAAAGATCCGCGGGTGCGCTCACCTGCAGGTCTGCGCGCCGCCAGTCCACAAAGCTGAATTGTTCGCCAAGCTACCCATTTGGCAAAATGCAACAGTGGTTGGCTTCTCTGCGTCGAAATTAGCATTTCGGAAAAAACCATACCTGCAGCGCACTTTCCAAGGCTCATGTAAGCAAGTCGCATAAGTATTGCTTGAAGTCCATCTTTGTCCGCGTGCTCCAAAGCTTGCTCATCAAGTCACATGCTTGCGGGAAAGTGAAGCTGTCCTTTCAACCTTTGCGGTATAAGTGTCTTTCCCTGCTCATCTTGAAGAGCTACTTAGCAGCACAAACGCGAACGCATGCGCAAACACGCACACAAAAACACACTGGAGATGGGTTGCAGCGTGAAAGGCTGTGACATGCTGTGACTATTTTCTTGCACTCGCTAGAGGAGTCCTAGGAAACCCGGTCCTCAAATGCCCAAAAGGCCAACAGCAAAAAGAACTATTGAACAATAAACGCTAGACAGCCATGCAACGCAGCAAAACAGCTCCCAACGCTTTTGGAAAAAACATAAGAGCAGTGTCTGATGTGGGGACAAAAACTCTGCCGGCTCAGCAGCACGGGGTTTTCTGCTAAACAATAACTTGATCGTGTGTCCAAGGGACCAGATCGAAAAATATTGCCCTCTTGATGCGTGAGTTTTCAGCTGATCATCATTGTGGCAGCTAGAATGTTGCTGTGCATGGGAAATGGGATTAGATGCACAAAGCTCTGAGTCCTGATATAACCGAATGCCAACAACAAAACAACAACACCAATAATAGGCACAAAACAAACCAAAACAGCCATGCAAGGTCGCAACACAGCCGTTTGTCAGTAGTGTAAAACTCCAGTGATCATAGACCTGCAGGATCTGCAGGTATGTATATAGATCAAGCGATCGATAAGCGTGCCACATGTCACCAAGCTTCGCTGGCTGATCAAGAGCCATGAGCACCTCTGCCCCCTGCCGTGCGCGTTGATCGAACTTGTCCTTGTATATCTAACGAGGCAAACGCAAAAACACAAACAAACACAAACAAGCACATCCACACACCTGCACCCCCACTCGCACACGCGCGCATGATCCGGTCTACCGACCTCCCTCCTTACCTTGGCCGGATCCGATTTGATGTTGCAGCAGCAAGGTAATGTATGTATGTAATTGGCATGCGACTGAAGTTCCAAGAGCCGAGAAGCACTGGTAGGTAGTGCGGGCAGGAGCAGGAGCAGGAATAGAATCGTGAAAGCGAATGCCAACAATGTCGAGCTCTCAAGGAATGTGAAAATCTCAGTTGCACAACGTAGTCATAGTATGTCATAGTATCACTCTGCTTGTGGTACTCCAGGAGGAGCAGTGGAAGTGGTAGCGGTCATCAGCGCTCCAGGTGGTCAGGGTCATAGTCATGGTCGCTGTGGAGCTGCGGAGCTGCAGAAGCTGTGGCCGAAAGAAGCTGCAAGCAGAAGATAGCAGAAGTAGGATCAGGAGCATAGCAGAAAGATGCAGAAAGCAACTACTACGATAGAATCGAATTACTCACCTGCTAAGAAGGATTTTCGCGAATATAATCAATAGGAAGCAGTATGTAGCAAGCAGCATGAAAAGGTGTAGTTCGCATTCAAGGGAGAAGACGGTACGCAGGACAAGTACAAGAGCGCGCGCTGCACCAGACATAGCACGTAGGTCCACATAGGATCATGCAGGTGTAATATAAAATGTTGTCAGTGGCACAGAACTTCACCTATCCACCTGGGCGGCATGAGGCGGCGTAGGTATACGCATGTGTGCGCACAGGCATTGAACATTTCTTTGCAATGCATTACGTTGCATTACGGCGCAGAGCAGCAGAGCACAGTGCACAGATTATTGGCTAGGGATTGATACAGTACTGTAAGGAAGGGACTCGAGCGCGGTCGCGGTGTGATCGTTGACTACCTGCAGCACAACAAAACAGCATACCTTTCTCACACCACGAGTCCAGGTCAGCAACAGATACACATCTCATCTATCCTTCGGGGGTGGACATGGAAATTGCTCCGGAAGCTCTTGAGCTCCAACAGCAGTTCCAACCCGCAACTGACATATTATATATATATATATATAATATATATATATATCTGTGAATATCCGCCGACCCCGGCCGACGCAGGAGGAGCGCGTCAGAGAAGAGGGGACACGACACAAGGAGCAAGAATAAGAATAAATAAGCAAGTCAGCGGCAAGAGTCGGCAAAAGCAAGAAGGCAAGAAGCCAAGACGCCAGCACAAGAAGGCCGGACACACGAGGGCAAATATAGGCAAGTTAGCGTCAAGAGCAATAAGCCAGCACAAGAGGCCGGAAACACGACACAAGGAGCAAGACGAAGCTCGCGCCGACACTGGAGCTTGTTCGCTGCATTTCGGAAAGCTGCAGTTTGGAGCTAGTTTCTTGCAGATTCAGAAGACGACGTTAGGCTTCGGTGTGGGAAGGGGTCTGTTTTGGAGGCCTGAGAGCTGCAGTTTGGAGCTAGATTTCTTGCCGATTCAGAAGCCGACGTTAGGCTTCGGTCTCTTCGGTGTGGCAAGGGCGTCCGTTGTGGAGGCCTGAGAGCTGCAGTTTGGGGCTAATTTCTTTCCGATTGGAAAAGCGATGTTAAGCACCAGCAGCGGCAGGCCGAGGGAACAATCCGTGGCATGCTGTTTTGGTGTTGCGAGGGGTCCATTTTGGAAGCCTGAGGGCTGCAGCTTGGAGCTAGTTCTACCATTTCAGAAAGGGACATTAGGCACCAGCAGCGGCACGCCGATCCAGCCTTCACTGGCATCCAGAAAGCGACGTTAGGCACCAGCAGCGGCAGGCCGAGGGAATAACCCGGCCTTCAGTGGCATGCTGTTTCGGTGTGGCGAGCGGTCCGTTTTGAAGGCCTGAGAGCTGCAGTTTGGAGCTAGTTTCTTTCTGATCGGAAAAGCGATGTTAGGCACCAGCAGAGGCAGGCCGAGGGAACAATCCGTCCTTCAGTGGCATGCTGTTTCGGTGTGGCGAGGGTGCGTTGTGGAGGCCTGAGAGCTGCAGCTTGGAACTAGAGGTTCTTGCCGATTCAGAATATGCCGCTAGGCACCAGCAGCGGCAGGCCGAGGGCACGATCCGTCTTTCAGTGGCATGCTGTTTAAATGCTACAAATTACAGCACTTTGTGCGCTTTTGGCGTTCAATTTTTGAACGAGCGCTGCTATTCAGATGTTCTTCGCATTCTTCTACAAGAAACAACGTTCACGCAAAGACGGGTTTACACAAAAGCGTTTACACACAGAAGCTTTTACACACAGAAGCTTTTACACAGAGAAGTCTTTACACAGAGAGCTTTACACACAGACGCGTTTACACACAGAAGCTTTTACACAGAGGAGTCTTTACATAGAGGAGCTGTTTACACACAGAAGCACTTTCACACAGAAGCTCTTACACCCACGAGCTTTTACACAGAGAAGCTTGCACACACAGGAGCTTTTACACAGCGAAGTCTTTGCACAGAGTGGCTTTTACACACAGAAGCTTTTACAGAAGCTTTTGCGCGGAGAGAAATCTTTACACTTTACACAGAGGGGCTTTTACACAGAGAAGCTTATACACACAGGCGCTTTTACACAGAGAATCTCTTTGCACAGAGTTGCTTTTGCACAGAAAAGTCTTTACACAGACAAATCTTTGAACAGACGAGCCTTTACACAGAGAAGCTTTTACACACAGAAGCTTTTAGACAGAGATGTCTTTACACACAGAAGCGTTTACACACAGAAGCTTTTACCTTTACACAGAGAAGCCTTGATACACAAACGCGTCTACACACACAGAGGTTTTACACAGAGGAGTCTTTATACATAGGGTCTTTTACTCAGAAGTTTTTACATACAGGGGCTTTTACACACGGAAGCTTTTACACACAGAGACGCCTTTACACAGAGGAGCCTTTACACAGAGAAGTTTTACACACAGAAGCTTTGGAAGTCTTTGGGCAGAGGAGCACAGGAAGTGAAAGTTTGAATTTAGCTTCGGGAACAAACCTTCACACCTGCTCCCAAAAAAACAACAAATTTATAACAAAGTTCCACTTCATCAAGTCCATTAATATGTTCGGCAAGACATAGAGAATCTATTTCTGAAGCAGGTTCTCCAACAGAAGCAATTCAATAACTTTCAGGTCCACCCTGCGATGAAACGGCCACTGACCTACATGAAATAGAGGGTCAAGTAATTGGCGGAGCCGACGATGAGCGTCAGGTCTAAAATCGGGCGATGCCGCCGTGCCGTGTGTGTAGCCTGCAGCTAGCTTTAGCTACCCGGGGGCGCGCCTGCCGCCGGCACCCTGCCAAAATCCTTCACTCTATTGGTGTTTTCACGTTTTTGGGCCGCGGAGCACGGATAAAAACGGGGCATGCTGCTAAGGAGGGTTTTAGAAGGTCCATTTTTGTCCACTTTTTTGGCAAAATTTTGCTATTTTTTTCCGTGCGTGCCAAGAGCCAAAACACCGTAATTTAGAGATTTTTGGTGCCTTTGGCATGGAAAAAGTACTTCTTGCAACATGCTGAAAACTGCGTAAATACCAGTGTTTTTGCTAGGCATTAGCCAAAAACATTGTAAATGCTGTGATTTTTGCTACCGAATGTTTCAAAACATCGTTAATGCCGTGGTTTTTGGCTTCCGAGGCGCAAAAAAACATCGGTATTTGCGGTGTTTTTTGCTCCGAGAGTTTAAAGACATACAACCTATTTGATGATATTCGGCCACAACGAGACTGAGAAAAAAGTTGCGAACGTAGCAGCAACAACAACAACCACAACAACCACAACCACAACCACCACAACCACCACAACCACCACAACCTCCACAACCACCACAGCCACCACAGCCACCACAACCACCACAACCTCCACAACCACCACAACCACCACAACCACCACAACCACAACAAACAAGAGCGATGTGAGCAGTTAGGGCACCGGGAAGCTGCACAAAAGATCAATTATGGTACGCTTACGCATACGTATGTGTGTCTTTTGCCGTGGCGGAGTAGCCCCGCTTGCCGCGCTGAACCCTTCCACTCACTGCCATGTGTCTTTTACAGACTTCTCTGCATGTGACTCTATCCATACACATCCTTCTGCTCAACACTGGTAATGTGCACACACACACATGTTTGCTATCTGTCCTCCTCTTTTGCGCTGCCCGCAGCACTCTGCCCTTCTCCAGGGACTTGATCGCACTTTCGGCCTACCTCTGCTGCTCTGAGTAACCCTCAGCTTCCCTAAAATACCAACCCTGTTCAAACCTATGCTGCCAACGCAAACTCCTCAGCTTGACAGCCACGAACGCCTCCAACCCGAAGGGCATCGCCGGGGCGCAAAGCTCTACAACACACACACATATATATATGTGTGTGTATAAATATATATATATATATATTATATATATATTATATATACACAGTAAACCACAGTATGACATCTGCAGCATACTTGCATATATACTTATGTAGCGATATCTATGTCAGGCGCAACGTTCACGACAACTCAACTTTGATAATTTGACATCTCCTAGTCCAAAAATGGTTGGATCGAACCGGAACCTTTTGATCTGTGTTTCACAAAACCGCTGCATAGTGTTGAGCAGTGTGTCGATTTAGCTGGGAAAAATACGCGGAGAACATTGAGGTCTGCTATAGAAGCGGCATCCAGAAGAGCTTGTCCTCATTTGGAACATGGTCCCTGCTGAGGCACTTTGAAATGACCCACCGGTACCCCGGAAAACATCATCATCACTTGACGATACTGGTATGAAGATATGGGGAAGCGACGCTGAAAATCGGAGAAAGACGATGGGACAGCAATCACGGCATCTGCTACCTTTGCTCCGCACCAGTCCTGCGCAATCGACACTGCTTAATCTTCCGGGTGTCCGACCAGTCACCAAATAAGCAATGAAAGCATTCTTTCATCAAGGGCTCCTAAGCCTGGCTTCGTTTGCTTCGTTCCTTCCTTGGATTCCTCCCTGCTCCTCCTGTTTACTTCTGTTTATCCCGCTGTTCCGTGAAGCTGGAAAGCCCCAACAGTAGCGTCCTCAGTGACCTGTTTCAGCTTTGTGAGAAACATTGCTGCCACCTAAATGCAAAGCAACAGCGGCTGCATGCAGTGACTGTATATGCTTAGTACATTCACTTTTGCACTTGTTGTTTCACAATGCAGTTGAGGAATGTTGGGCGATACTTTTGATACGTGGTGTCCTGCACCAGTCCCTGCCTCTGTAGCTGAAAATTGCGTCATCTCGCCCTTGTAGCTGACCGAATATGCTGCAAATCCATCCTGCGAAGAATACGGGCCACACCAAAATCTAATGGTTCTGGTCAAAGGCCTTTGATATTGAACAAAGTAGAAGCAAGTTCTGGTGCAAACTCAATCTGCAGGAGCGCACATGCTGTGAGGGTACAACTTTACAACCGTGCAAAGATTGGGGAAATGACGGGTTTATGGCCTACAGGTAGAGCACATTGGGATCAAAGGCATTATAGGCAACATTAAGAAGGGACATGATGTATTACTATATTGGCTCGTGTTGGCTTCACAAGCTCCATATGGCCCCTGCACCCACCACCGTAAAACGGCGCAGTCGAGGCATCGAATAAGCGCATCGTTTATCGAATGATGCTTATGATGCTGCTGATGCTGATGGTGATGATGGTGACGATGACGATCATTATGCAAATGGTGATGATGATGATGATGATGATGATGACGAGCATGCACCATAATTGGGACAATGACCAACATTGTGAGGGTGCAGGATGTGGACGGTGATGTTCTTTTGGAAGCCATGCAGTGTCAACAAAAACAAAAAACACGCAACGACTTCTTCAAACCCAGTGATTTGGTAGGCAACAGCTTTCAATTATTTGCAGCAGTTTGCCATCGCCTGCAACAGCTCGCGCTAGTTTGCAATAGTTTGCAATACCTTATTTTACAGTACCTTCCAATACCTAGCAGTGGTTTGCAATAGCTTGACATAGCTCGCAATATCTTTCAATAGCTAGCACTATAGCTTGCACTAGCTTGATCGTGCAGAAACTTGCGCTAGCTTGCACTCCCTTACGAGATCTTGCAATGTCTTGCAAATAGCTTGGAATAGCTTACAACGGCTCGGAGTACCTTGGAATAGCCTGGAATCTCTCTTGCAATAGCTGGCAAGAATTTGAAATATAATGAAGTATAAGTATATATAAATATAATATACGTACATTACATTAATATATATAAATATACCTTGTAATTCATTGAATACAGTAGCTTGCAATAGCACGAAAAAGCTTGCAACACCCTGCGCTGCCGCGCAATAAACCAGTTCGATACTCTTTCATTGTGATTTGGGTGGGTTTTGCTATGCTTGCAACTGAAAGATGTTGAATCATGTTCGGCATGTTCTCTTCCACGTATTGAGACTAGTGGCTAGTGCCGGCTTCGCTGTCTAGATTTGGAAGAGGCGCAGCATGTTTTTCCGCAGCAAACCAGAATCATCGTAATTGCTTCGGTGATACAGCTTGAGTATTGTACAAGAATTCACTGTATAAGAATTTGAGGGGCTCGAATCCAAGGCGGGCTACATATTTTCAGTTGTACTAAACACATAGGACTTTAAGAATTTGAGGGACCCTGGA
>Ga0126342_10015798_pt1 | contig 13199 bp, 9 predicted proteins | sample Cyp1metagenome_FD_92528 | JGI IMG/M metagenome (GOLD analysis project Ga0126342, IMG submission 92528) | Coral microbial communities from Lord Howe Island, Old Settlement Bay, Australia - Cyphastrea 1 metagenome | ecosystem: Host-associated > Invertebrates > Cnidaria > Coral ... | reverse complement strand
CATGATTACCGAATGGCGGATAAGAATTAACAATATATTGAAACATCCAAGGGACACTAACCCAAGACGATCTTTCCTTTGGGATCATTTTCATTAGTATATACCAAGGCCACCTACCTTGATGGATAAGATAGATAAAGAAATAAAGAATGGAAAACATATTTCACACAATCAGAGGTAGAACTAAATCACCAAGGACCCTAGAATCAAATTCCAAAGACCCCCTATCGGCTGCAAAACCTTTTTGGTTTGTTTTTCAGTTAATCCGTCATTTTTTCCCCGTTGTTATTTTTCCAAACTCCGTCATTTTCCATCCGCCGGTTGAAGAGTTGCCGCGTTGTGACAGTGCCGCGCTACACCGCGTAGAATGCAATGACAAAAAGCACACCGATTTCCTCTTGCTGGGTTGATAAAAGGAGCGCACGCCGCAAGAAGAACAAAACAATAAACAAAACATAACCCAAAAAAACGATACAAAAAGATTATGAAACTTACAACACAACTTAGCCACCCCCCAACATAAGTTCAAGTTAAGTTAGTTTCTAAGTTGATAAGTGCCAGGCGTCTCTAAAGTAGCCATGAGACCGACAAACTAAAAGTTCAGAAGTTTTACATCTTTTCATGCACACACACACACACCCTGCCGGAGCAGGGTTGTTTTTTTGGAAGACCGCGTTGTCGCCCTGTTCTCGGATCCTAATCTGCATTTCATTGTTCAGCGGACTCAGAAGGGCTCGAAGAGGCGAGGGCTTGCAAACCAATGGCCAAGGCCGAGAGCTGGTCGTGGGTCAACGTTCGAGATAGGCTGCCAATCACCGTAGTTGAGTTGGATCCCGGAGCAGGTGGTGCAAAGAGTCGTTCCTGAAGTTGTGCTGCCAATGTTGCCATGTTGCAAGAATGCGAGGTTGCCGCTGTTGATGGTGTAGTCGAAGGTGGGGGTGGTGCAGCTGGATGAAGGTTGTAGTGGTGATGTCCATAGTAATGAGGATTGTCGAAGTGTCGTGTTGGGATGTTGAAGAAGGCTCGCCAGTAGTCCGATGTGTGGCGAGCATATGCATCATCACCTGTCAGAAAGTTTCAATATTGCTCAGGTTCCCGGGTTCGAGAGTAGCCTCTGAAGTCAATTTCCGTAATCCGCAGTTCTCTTCTTTGATTTTCGTAAGTGAAGGCCTTGAAGTACACTTGGTGGACGGTTTGCTCCGTAAAAAAGTTCTGATGGCTGCGATGTTCCCCAAGAAGTTTTTCTGCAGGAGGAAATGGCTGTGCGCCATGTGCAGAAGGATCCGATGCGTAGGTGCCAGGGCCAGCTGGATCAGGAGACGAGGAAGAGGCAGCAGCTGCCGGGATCGCGGGTGAGGATGTTGGTGCCGAACTCGTCGATGATGGAGTAGTTCCAGGTAGAAGAGGTCCACTAAGATTTGGTCGCAATGGCGTGTTAGGCCAAGGGAGACCCGCATCATCACGTTTGCTGTCCATGATGGGCAAAAGAATATGACACAAGGTAACGGCAGTAAACCAATCAGCTTTGATCCAGGAATTAGGAATAAGAGCGCGATGTGGAAAATCAGGTTCGAGAATTTCAAAAAGTCATGTAGAAGCAACGGCAAGAACAACATCAGAACAAGTTCGAAAGGGGTTCTATAGGCTTAGCCCCAAAGGAACTTGTAACATCAGTTGACACATAAATTCGACACATAGGGTTCTTGGCTTAGCCCTCGGCCATCAAAAAGTGATTGTACAAAGCGCCGATTTATCTCGTCGGAAGCAGTGCAATGCTCGAAATGATCATGGTAAAGTCACGCCTTGGCGAACTTTGTGACAAGTCAGTCGTAAAATGAAAGGCTGTGGTGTGCCTGGGATCAACGGAGAGCTATGTAAGAAGATATTTTGTTGCACCCACTCAGGTCTGTACTCCTCCAACAAGCGAATAATGGTGGAACCATTTCGCACTTGGAAAACATCTCCGTCAAGATCAGTAAAGCGAAGTTCAAGATCTGTAGGGATCATGCGAGTATCCCATTGATTCCAGAGGCGGTTGCAAATCTGCACACGGAGATTAGCAATGGGAACAGCTGAAGCCATCTCTGCAGAATATTGTTGAGCCCAGGTGAAAAGGGCTTCCTATTCTCCAGTTGAGGCGCAACGAAAATTGCCTGGGCGAAGTGCTCGACAAGTTGCAGAATTTGCCTCACTTGCGTGTGACAAGTTTTGAAGTGCCGAGTAATCCACAATGACCAAAATGGGTCTGTTTGGAGGAGGGTCGTCACCAGCAGGTTGTCGCGCGGGTCCTGCATACCAAGAGCATGATCGGGTACTTGTCGGGGTTTGTATATCAGTATAGTGGATCGATATGGATGATGTCGAAATCCTTTCGGAGCCATTGCGCAAGGTGAAGGTCGTGGGGCAATGGAACGTCAGGAACCACATGTCTGCGGAAACCAATAAAAACATATATAGGAATTGGACGAAGGGTGACCAAAGGCATCACCCCAATCAAGATCAGCAAGGTCAGTTTTTTGATCAAGGGCATCAAGATGATTATATGCTGGAGTCGGACATATCTGCATTGCTGCTCACCACGGACCGAAAAGGAACAGGCTGAGGCGAGGAGCTGGTAGCCGGAATTGAAATAGAAGCGGTCGGATTCCAAGGAGTTGATCTCGTTGGTGATGTTGGTGGCGTTTGGCGTGTTGGAGGCCAAAACAAGGATGTTGGGGCACCTTGAGAGTGTCGATGAGCTGAACGGCCCCAACATGCCTGAAGGATCGAGGTGTGTTCTGGAATCGCAGAGACAGGTTGGCCGAAACGAACATTCGAGTGTTCAGAATGTGGTAGGTCAGGATGTATACAGTACTGGCGTGTCTGCGTTGGAGATGGGGTGGACATCGTAGTGAAGTCTCCATTGGTTCGCCACTGCTCGCAAAGTGTGTGGGTCCTGAGACAAGTGGAGGTTGCCCAAGAAGGATTCAATGGAGCGCCAGGTTTCGAGGCCGTCGGAATTGAGTTCAAAAATCCACAGTTCATCAGGGCGAGCAGAAAATGGGTGAGATACCTTTTTGACGTAAATTGTATGGACTGTATGGGCCCGGGGAACTGCTCGACGAGCGGCCCGTGGAATATAGGTCGAGGCTGTCGAGTCTTCAGGGAGGAGATCCACCGAATTGTACTAAGACCACTAATGGAAGATATTTTCACTTTAGCTTTAGGCACTTAATGGAAATATTAGTACTTATTTGAACTTATCATAGAGCTTATTTTAACTTAGTTTTACTTATTTTCACTTATTTTCACTTATTTATTTATTTTTATATTTTTTAAAGGTTAAGAACTGGTAATAGACGAATGTTTTTTCATTCGTAGATTTATACGTTGGCTATTGTTTTTGTTGAGTTTTTTTTCCCTGTGTTAAGATATTTGCCGATTTAAGAACTTCCTTTTCAGGGATGATCCTTTACAGGATTTTTCCTCTTCAGGAATCATCCTTTTCAGGAATCATCCTTTTCAGGAACTATCCTTTGCAGGAATTACTCGTTTCGGAGTCAATTCTTTTCAGGAACGATCCTTTTCAGGAATTATCCTTTTCAGGAAATGTTTTCCCCAAGACTTTTTCGACGCAGAAAAGATTTGGCGATTTTCCGTTTTCGTCATTTTTTTTAAAGAGGAGATAATTGCTATATTAGATAGGAAATTACCAGACCGTCCACCAGACCGTACATAGCGTTTATGACTTCTATTTGCCTTGAAAAAATAAATAAAAGTTTCTGAATTTTTTGAATTTTGGAATCTTCTGAATTTTCTGAATTTTCTAAATTTTCGGAATTCTGTATATTATATTTAAATATATATATATGTATAATTCTGAAATTTCTGAATTTTCTGAATTTTCCGAATTTTCCGAATTTTCTGAAATTTCTGAATTGTCTGAATTTTTTGAATTTTCTGTTTTTTTTTGAATTCTGTATATTTATATATATATATATTATAATTCTGAAAATTCTGAATTTTCAATTTTCTAAATTTTCTGATTTTTCTGAATTTTCTGGATTTTCTGAATTTTCTTGATTTTCTGATTTTTTGATTGTTTTGAATTTTCTGATTTTTTGAATTTTGAGAATTCTGAACGCTTATATATAAGCGTTTTAAATTCTTAAAATTCAAAAAGTTCAGATTTCGTTTAGGACAACTACAGGGCATGAACGTTTAAGCATATCCATCTCCTTTGTCAAAAAGTTTCCTTTACTGGAAGTTTCCTTCATAGGAAGCATTCTGGAAAGGCAAGTTTCCTTTGCTGGAAATTTCCTTGACCGGAAGGAACACCCCTTTAATGGTCGTTTTTTACAGGAAAGATTCATTACAGGACCTATCCTCTGCTATAATATTCTTTTACAGGAAGCATCCTTTACAGGAACTTTCCTTTCCAGGAAGTATCCTTTACAGGAACTGTCCTTTTCAGGAACTATCCTCTACAGGAACTTACCTTTTCAGGAACTTTCCTCCCTCGAAATGAAAACAAAACAAAAAAATGATTTCCAGCTATTTTCAGCTATTTTCAGATATTTTCACATATTTTCAGATATTTTCAAATATTTTCAGATATTTTTCACTAATATTCGAATATATTTGATTATATCTTCATTATTATGTAATAAACTCAATTAAAAAAACAGTGAAACTTATATAACTCAAAAGATTTAGAAAAAACAATTTAAACAAGATATTAGCAAGATACTAGCAACTTATCAGATACTTCTAAGTTCGTTAAGTGCCTAAAGTGAAAATTTCTTCCATGAGTGGTCTTAGTAGGGAACATCACGAAGAAGATCACGGCGTGGATTGCCATAGCAGTCTGGGGGATACGGTGGTTGTGCCATCGACGGTCCTCGACGGTATGTTGAATGCGCAAATCGAAATCGAGCACGAGAAGTGGAGCCAAGAACTCATTTCAAGTCAAAAATGAACAAGGAAAAGGAGGAAAATCACGATAAAATGATCATCGAAGAGGGTGTCGAACATGGTTTTGCCCCAGAATGCATCAGGTTGACAAAAGCAATAACTGCAAGAATCACCGAGGAAAAGGGTGAAGAGAAGACCGAAAAAGTAACCCCATGCGGTATTTGGCTTTTTTCGGGTCAGCGACAGCGGAAGAGTCTCCAAGGCAACGTCACTCAGGAAGGCCTGTCATCATTACCGCATTGTGGGGGAAGAACGGATGTCCACACGAAATACTCTGAATGCGAATGACCACACCAGTATCGGAGGCGTCAGGATGGGGAGCCTCGGAATTTCGAGAAGGATGTGCATAGCAATGTTGGTGGGTTTTCCAATATGGGAAGTGCCAGTTGAGGATGCCCAAGATGCTGTGCTGTGGTTCGGTTGATTGAGTAGTTCGTGTCCTTGCAGTGAAGTTTCAATAGCCAGGAAGAAATCGGTGGTGTTGAGGTAAATTGCCGAGCATTGAGTGAAGGTATCCACGACAAATGTCTCAAGTTCCCCAACATGATGGCGGGAGGCGTAGTCCGGGTAGATGACTCCATCGTATTCAGGCATTCAGGTGCCGAAAGATTGCCAGCAACTTGAGGTGCAAGAATATTGTAGTAGGGGTCTCGAATGGCCAATCGTTGCGTAGGCTTCAGATCGATCTGCAGACTGAGATGAAGAAGCTTGCCGGTCTGCAGGAGGTGATCTAGAACGAGTTGAAGTCGAAATGCGGTCGGTTGCCATGGCACGGCCCATACAATAGCGATCCAAGTGAGAGCGGAGCGACATGATACATCAAAGCTGTCATAGGGTGCAAGAAATACCGATGTGAACAAGTCAGTTGAATGGTGAAAGAACCAGTGAACAATGGGAGGATTGATTCGAAACTGAAGGTTCAAAAAAAAAGTGAAAACCAGCACTCGCCAGGAAGAATAGATGATCTGAATGACAGCGGCAACCGAAATTCATGTGAAACGTAAACACCTTTTTCATCAGAAGCCATGAAGTCCCTGCGTAGAAAAAGGCGAAGTCGAAGAAGATCTAGCCCATTCGATGCTTAATGTGGTTCCACATGATCATTGGCGTCAGGTTCAGGTTTGCCCAATTTGCCAGCAATGCCTTTCCACCCATAACGTGCTTTCTCGTCCGTCTTCAATTTACGGAGGAGCTTTTTGTCTTCATCGGTCCAAATCGGAGGGCTGGACGGCGAGATCTTGGGGGATGCTGACCTTAACTTTCGGCGTTTGGCAGGCACCTTTGGTACAGCTTTGGCGGTACGTTTCTTGGGTGTGGCTGGTAATGTCGATGTGCTTGGAGAAAGCTTCGGGGGCGCCGGAACTGAATCTGGAACAGGAGCGGCAAGGTGATGACGAGGTTGAGGAAGGTTGTGATGAATGAAGTCTTGCATCAATAACTCCTCTTCCGAGAGATCAGGGGGTGGAAGCTGGACTGAGTCAATGAAGTTGTCGGTTTCATCAGAGTATTCCTGTTGAGGCAAAAAGCCTTCAGGTTTATCCCAGACTCCCGTACTTGGCAATGGCATGGGCTCAATGTTCGGAATCATCGTAGGAGGTAAAAGGGACATGGCTCGATGAAGAAGAAGATATGCATGATGGACATCATGTAGAAATTGCTGAAATACTGGCTCTTGTAGCGGAGTTGTCGCCGATGGAGATGACGCCAGTAGAGAGGAAAAAACACATGAGATAGGCGACCCATGGGGGACTAGAAGATGCATCCACATTAGCGTGCACATTCCCCCAATCGGGCTCAATGGCCCCAACATCAAGTCAACCCTATCGACGGCTGTCAGTGGTCAAAATGAATTACGTGCACAATTGAACCTCACCAGAGTAACCCAAAAAGAAGTGACCACACCTGGAAAGCATGTCCTTTGCCTTTCTTCTCACATGACATGACATGGAACAAATGTCAGCGATCGGTCTCTTGAGTGGCATGAAAAAGGAAAGTTGTCGCGGCTGTCAACTACGACCTGACCCTGCACTAAAATGGAGAAGCATGGAGAAGCCAAGTACAGCGGCAGGCTGTTTCAACACAAAACGATCGACAGGTGAAACAGTGAAAGAAGGCCGACTGCTTCAGTTTACTTAAACGAATTACCAGGTTGAAAATTGTAAATTCAAAGATCAGGTCGGAGGCTCAAATTTCCTACCTGGAAAGGTATTCCCCGAAGAACCATGACGAATCCAGCATGAGTCACACACTTGCTCAGAACAATTATTGCGAATTCTGATGTGGAATGCATCTTACGTGCAGAGACATTCCAATTAGACCTGGGTCGGTGAAAGACCCGAGAAAGTATCAGAAGTTACCATCGCCAAAGCCTACGCAAGAAGAAATGAGTTGGAAGCTGACCTGTCCCTTTCAAATAAACCAAATCGTTCCCACCTGGACAGATTGCGAAAACCGTACAGGTTCAAAGCGACATCAAATGGAAATTCAAATGTTCAAAACGAATTGAAAAAATCGACATGCCGGTTCTTGGCTTAGCCGGTGGCCACAAATGAGAAATGGAAAATTGGCGCAGGTACGCGGATTGGCGTCCCAATCTGTATCACCGGATCAAATGGGTGTCTTCGTTGTTAGCGGTCCCAAATGATCTGCCGCTACCCCCTGCTTGACAAAAGTAAAGTTCAAGGGAAAAAAACCAAAAGGTAACGGTTAGAAGTTTTACATCTGTTCAGATGGTCCACGCACACACTGTCACACACACCCACACACACACACACGCACAAACACGCATACACATACACAGGCCTTTTACACTTGCTTGTGAGATCTTGTGAGAAGATCTTGTGGAGATCCCAGTGAAGTGCTGTCAGAGGCCTTTGCATGATCTTGTACAGGTCATTTTGAGAAGCTTTTGAAGAGGTCCTGGTGAAATCCTTTCGGTATCTTTACATGATCTGGTACAGGTCCTTGAGAAGACGTTGTGGAGATCCTGTTGAAGTCCTCCTCAATGAGGCGCTTGCATTAAGATCTTGAAGATCCTCTGCGTTGGTGCTTGTTTGAATGTTCTTCTAGAATGCTCATAGGAAGTTCTTGCGTGAAGATCTTCTGAGATCCTCTACATAGATCTACATAGAAGGTCCTGCAGCTGCGATAATGTCTAACTTCATCTGCCTGGTACATTGACTTCCTGCCCCCCACACTGTTTGGGGTCTCTTGCCGGTGTAATTTTTTTGTGCTCCTTATTGTGCTAACTATTTCTTGTAAACTGGCAGTGCAGGAACTATCACTTCTCCAGCTAGACTGCGGTATTTGTGAAAGGTTTCTTGGTCCACTGTCACACTTCACATTCATCTGGGGCTCCTTGCAACGTCACAGACCCTTGTAGCAGACAAGTTCAAAACAACAGCTTTCGGGTGGGGCCTGCTCGTGAGGCGTGGTGGACATTGCCCCAGTCATGTCCATCCCACTGCTTAAACTTGGTTAAACATGTACATGTGAGTGAAACCAAGGTCTGGTGATGCAGCTTGCTGAGCTGGGCGCATTTGTCCCGCAGTCCAATTCCGTGTCCGCACGGTGAGCATCATGGGAAAGTGCTCGCAGAGAAACTTAGTGTTTCAACATGTTTAAACATCTCCTAGGGCAAGCAGAAAGTGCAGATTGTGCAGAAGTGCAGAGAAGTTGCGATTTAATTCATGTGAAAAATGAAATGCTTTGATACGCTTTGGAATCCAAGCAGAGTGCCTCTCAAAGCAAGCGGCCGGCTGCAACTCGAAAGCACAGAGCGTCATTGTGTGTGCTTGTTCTATGACTGTCAATAGGCGGCTATTTTGAGATTTCAATTTATTATTCATCACGAAAGCCAGCTTCTGCTAGCTGAAGTCCCTCTTGCTTTAGCAAGGTCTTGGGGGGGGATGGAATCTCCAATCGCGAGAGACTTTTCAGTTAACTACCCCCCCCTGCCCCCCTCCTTTCACAAGCAGTTTCGTCGTGGGCTCAACCCCTCCTGGGACACGGTCAGTAACAGCACCGGCACGATCACTAGTATGCACTCTCTACACTTCGCACTCTGGAGTCCACACTTTACACGCTAAACTTTACACTCCGCATCGTGCACGTTGCACTCCACACTCGGCATGTTACATTTATACCTGTTAACGCACTTTACACTCCACACTTCACACGCTAAACGTTACACTCCACACCTTATACACGTTGCACTTCACATCGAAATGTTACACTTAACTTTTACCACACTTCATACTCCGCACTTTACACGCTAAACTTTACTCTCCATACTTTACACTCTAAACTTTTTGCTTGACACTTTACACTTCGCACTCCGCCGACCATACTTTACACCCACACTTTACACCCACGCTGTACACTTGGCACTCCACACTCTACGTTTACACGTGGCACTCACAGCACTCACAGTTTAATCTTGACGCAGTCGCGCTTTACACTTTAATTATACACTTTACACTTCACGTTAGGCCCCCGCAACTTCGCCCTTTTCACACTTGACACTGTATGGAACCTTGGCCTAGCTCCCTTGTCATGTTGCGTGCGCACTTCGATACCTGTCGTCCTGAACTTTCGCCGCTCGCTGCGTTACTTCTTCCCGCATATATCACGAAATCTAGCTTCTGCTAGCTGAAGCCACTCTTGCTTTAGCAAGGTATTGGTGTGGATGGAATCTCCAACCGCGAGAAACTTCTCAGTCAAATACCCCCACCCCTCCCCCCCTCCTTTCACAAGCAGTTTGGTCGTGGTCTCAATCCCTCCCGGGACACGGTCAGTAACAGCACCGGCACGATCACTGGTATCCACCCTCTACACTTCGCACTCTGGAGTCCACACTCTACACGCTAAACTTTACACTCCGCATCGTGCACGCTAAACTGTTCTCTCCATACTTTACACTCTAAACTTTTTGCTTGACACTTTACACTTCGCACTCCGCAGGCCATACTTTACACCTACACTTTACACCCACACTGTACACTTGGCACTCCACACTCTACGTTTACACGTGGCACTCACAGCACTCACAGTTTAATCTGTACGCTGTCGCACTTTACACTTTACACTTCACGTTAGACCCCCACAACTTTGCCCTTTTCACATTTGACACTGTGTGGAACCTTGGCCTAGCTCCATTGTCATGTCGTGTGCGCACATCTACCTGTCGTCCTAAACTTTCGCCGCTCGCTGCGTTACTTCTGCCCGAGCTTCCAAAAAGGTCCACTCCGGTGCCGACGGTGGACCTTTGAATTTTCCCCTGCACTGTGCACTCTGCACTCCGCATTTTACACACCACACTCCACACTTTGCTTTACATTCAAAACTTACACGCCACACTCATCCACACTCCACACTCGACAGTTTACACTTAACTCTTAACGTACTTTACTCGCCACAGTTTACACTCTAAACTTTACACTCTAATATTTTCACATTTTACACCCCACGTCACACTCCACACTCTACATTGCACTTCACATTCTACACTTGGCACTCCACACTCTACTTTTACACGTGGCACTCACATTTTAAGGTTTACGTTTTCACACTTTCCATTGTACACTTGACTTTAAACCCTTACAACTTTGCCCTTTTCACACTTGACGCTGTATGGAACCCTGGCCTTGCTCCATGTTCATATTGCGTGCGCACATCTACCTGTCGTCGTAACCTGTCGTCGTAACCTGTCGCCTCGCACTGCGTGACGTCTTCCAAACGCCCACTCCGGTGCCGAAGGTGGACCTTTGAATTTTCCCGACTCAGTTGTCATGATCTTGTCTATGCTGAATGTCTTCATTTGCTTCGTGCAACAGTAAACAACAATCATATGTTCTCATCCTTGTCCCCTCCAACACACATGACTTCTCACTTAACTACCCTCCCCCGTCCACCCTCCCCAGGCTGGCAAACAGTTTGGTCGCGCGTTCAATCCCCGCCTGGGGATACCAGTAGCATGAGCAACCAGATCATTCAGTATGTGTGTGTGAGAGCTGCCGAAACCTGCATTGCTCTGCTTCTCTTTGAACAGAACACCCGAAAGGGAAATGAGCGGGTTCTGATTCATTTTGTGTTCGACGTCCTGAACAATAACAATGGCATGCTAGTGCAACGCCATACTAGTGCAAATTCTAACGTGCAATTCTACGACATCAGTTGCGAGTTCTCATAACAACAATCTTTTACCAGGGCATGATGACCCTCCGCATCGCCCGAAAGAGACCGCCGCTGCGCTACCTTCTGTGTTTCATGCCCATCACACTGCCAAGCTGGCTTTCGTCCCTGACTCCTTGCCCTCAAGTATGAGATTACGAGTCTTGACGCGCTTCGGGCGTTTGAGGATCAGCCATCAGACCACCGCCATGTGGTCACGAAGCTAACGAACAAAATCAAACAAAGCACCAGACCTTTGGATGGAAAAAACGGTGTGACTGTTGAATTATTTCTGAGAGTCAGTTTTATGGCATGCTGGAGATAGATCCAATACTCAGCATCTTTCGCACATTCCGTCTGTTTTTTTCCCATTGAGGAAGTGTGAGGAAGTAGGATAATTTGATTGAGGAAGTACGATAATGCAAGACTTGCGGCACGTGCTTTGAAGATTTTTTGAATGAACTCAGGATTGCAATGTGACCAATAGATGTGCAGTTGCAGGCTCATATAGAGAAAACATTTTTCAGAACAACCTGTAAACTAGCGTGGCAGGAGTTTCCTTGCCATCCACTTGTGGGACTTGAACCATTTCCGGGTTTAAATTTAAATACTTTGTTACGTTTTGTTTTCGAGATATCCCCTTCAACTGCTGGTTTGATGGCATTCTTGTGGTCATGGAACACCATTGCTTTTCTGGAATAGGGTTAGGTGGTTGCCAGAAACAGAAAGGACTCCCTGCGAGTCTTGCCACAATCCTTTCTATCAGCCATAGACTCCGACCACACAAGTCGCAAAAAAATCGAAGCAGGAGCACACGACAAACTGATAAAGTATTGATGAAGTGATGTTTATTGATGTTTTTTGCACATGTGTGAATGGGCTGAATGTGCTGATGATCGCTGATGCTGGGCATTCGAGCTGGCAGCCAAGGGGCCACTAGTGGGAGGGGTCATGTTATGTTAGGTTCCCCTGCCAAAGTGAGGTCTCCTCGATTTGCGAGTGTCGCCATGGTGGCCAGCACCCTACGTACTGAGCTTATTGCGACATATTGCACCACAAAGGTACATTCGCCCTCCGCAAGTTGATACCCTGAAATCACATGCTGCTCATGTTGGGTGAAGCTGGGTGCAGTCTGAGTCTAGTCTGAGTTCTATATTTTTTTGTGAACTTTGCGATCTTGGACACGCACCGATCCGACAATCAGAAGGCATGATTATTTGATATTATTTGAATGGGGCCGTTCTTCTGAACAGCTCCTGTACTTTTTGTTCTTTGATGCTGGATGGCATGCACTCGCCCATCCATTCCCGGATTCCACTCATTCATTCATTTGCTTATTTGCTCAGTGTCAGACAAACAGCATCCAAATAGCTTTCCCGGTTCTTGAGCTCCTTGAGATCCTCGAGCTCCTTGAGTTACTTGAGCTTAAAAAACAGCTCCTTCTCCTTCTTGCTCTTTGTCCTACCAGATTTTCCAGGTCTCTTGCCCAAGTCTCTAGATTTTGTGAAGCGGGACATGCAGTCCCTTCGGAGGAAGGTTTTGGAGTTGGATTGCCTCTGCGCCGCTACGTTGCATTCAAATGATGACCTCCCACTTGGCAGTATCAAGCCCTGTGCTATTAGCCCCTCTGCCTTTGTGCCATGCAGAGTCATGTCATGTCCAAGGTTTCAACTCCCTGCCTTGCTTATCGACTTCGCTTGCGCAAGCCTTGTTCTCAGGACTAAATTAGGACAAAAGCCAGATTTTCGAAAAAAAAATGCAGAAAGTGAGCGCACTCTGTACGAAGTCCTTGACTCCCAAGTGGCCCTGCCTCAGTAAATTCAGGCCGTGGGCCCTTTCAGAGGACTTTGGAGACTGTTGTGGAACGTACTTTAGTTACATGATCCTGAAGAGAGTGTGGTAGACGATTTCTGAAAGTCTGCTTCACGAGAGAGTACGCAAGATGGTTGGCATGTACAGGCATCTGACAAAGTCGTACCTGTTTTAGGAAAAAATCGTTGTGCCTTGGGGAAGTGTGTTTCGCAAAAGTCGTGCCTTTAGCAAGAACGCATAGGAACTCTGGAGTTTGGATATGT
>Ga0126342_10015797_pt1 | contig 13201 bp, 3 predicted proteins | sample Cyp1metagenome_FD_92528 | JGI IMG/M metagenome (GOLD analysis project Ga0126342, IMG submission 92528) | Coral microbial communities from Lord Howe Island, Old Settlement Bay, Australia - Cyphastrea 1 metagenome | ecosystem: Host-associated > Invertebrates > Cnidaria > Coral ... | reverse complement strand
GCCCACAAACACGCTCGCACAGCCTGTTTGACAATTTTTCCTTTAAATTGAGGCTCCCAAACCTAGTACTCATCAAAAAACAAATCCCAAACCTTTCAAAAAACGTTTTCCTATTTTGACAAACTGAAATCTTTTTGTTTGTCCAGCCTTTGCCGCCTAAAACCGATTTTTCCAGCCGTAGCTGCCCATACTAAAGCTGGAAAAATAGGGACCTTTCTTCTGAACGCGCTGAAAACCTCATTTTCCTATTTTGACAAACTAGGATCTTTCTGTTTGTCCAGCCTTCGCCGCCTAAAACCGATTTTTCCAGCCGTAGCTGCCCATACTAAAGTTGGAAAAATAGGGACCTTGCTTCTGAACGCGCCGAAAACCTCCTTTTCCTATTTTGACAAACTAGGATCTTCCAGCCGTAGCTGCCCATACTAAGGCTGGATATATATATATATATCTCTACACACATATATTTATATGTACTTGTATGGTGACGGTTTATTTCTGCGGCTAGGTCGTTATTTCGGGGTGACGTCGGTGACGTCGTTTTAAATTGTCCAGGGTTATGATATATTGACTTTCTGTTGGATTGCAACCATCTTGGAGGACTGTGAAAACTCTCAGATCTTGGTTCTAGTTGGCTGAAAAACCTCAGGAGATATCTTCAAGTCCAGCACGGAGAATGCTTGAAACCACCAACGAGTAGAGATTATAATAACAGGAAACCATCGTTTTTTCCCGAAGAAATGAAGAAACCCTGCATGTTTGTAGACAAATGACTTGGGACTTATGGATTGTGACCCACTAAGTCATATAGGAAAACAGGTTGTGTTGATCCCAAACAAACCGGGTAGGCTAACAACCACATGCACGGTTGCCCATAGTTATTTATAGCTGAGTTGGTACATTTAACTCCTTGAATTGTTCGGTTCATTTTGGTCATTGTTGGTCCATGTTCAAAACCCGAAACTTAAATCCTTAGTTTCTATTCATCTCAGAAACTTTGGCAATCGAATTGGGGTCTCAGGATCTAGATCATGGGTCATAGATCATCCAAATTTAAGTTTGATTGAATGGATAATTCCCTTTCACCCCTTCATGCTCTTGGTAAGTTTCCTGAAATTAATAGAAACTATTTGCCCGCAATTGTTTTCACAAATTTCATGGGTTTTCCCCTTATTATTTCAATATAAATTTTACTACTATTGACCTTAAATGGCGTACTGGATTGAAATGGTGGTCTTGGACCTCAACAATAAAAGATGCCATGCGTTTGAGGCTTGGATTCGGTTGATACAAAATGAATGTGAATCATATATGTTAAAAAAATAGTAGATACTTTGGTCCTGATTAGGGTCTCTTCAAGCAGCAAATTGTGCTTGACCTTCAAAGAAAGGCGCTTATCAGGGAACTTCTTCGCATAGCGCATTTTCATTGATGTTTGTACTGGGGCGACACTACAGACTGGACATGATTGGACAAATGACTTCCTAGTGACTATAATTACAATTCGTTTTTTAACCTAGTTTTAGCATGCTTTAACATGTTTTTGCCTATTTAGGTGGGATTGGGCATTTATTAGGGGGCGGGCGAAGGGAATACTTAAATGAAACCCTCTGTCCGTGGAGCTTTTAAAAAGCATGCGGCCAGACCATGGTAATGGGTGGTTATATTGCCCATCACCAAGTCTACACGATTTTCCAAGGGTTACCCAGGCAAGTTCCTCCCGATCACATGTGCCACCCATGGCCAAGAAGTAGGGTAGGGTCTAGGGCTCAGAACTTTGCATTCAAGTCTCAGATTAGTTTGCTAAACAAATCTCTGCAGACTTTGTGGAGCTTTTTTTTATCGTTGCGGCCGATTATGGGGCATGAGATCTGCTGTTTTTTTTTTCGGCGGAAAATTGAGATCCTGTGACCCCGAATCGATTGCAAAAAAAAATGCGGACTTTAGTTTTGTTTTTCAGCGGAACTCCACTACACAAATTGTGTACCTGACTTCTGCTGAAAAAAAAATCTCGGCGGAACTTAGTATTCAGACGTATGGTTCGGCGGAACTCATCTTCTGGTTTTGTGTAGTGGACTTCTGCTGATTTTCTCTAGGATTTCTGCTGAAAATATTTTTTTCGGCGGAACTCAACATCACAAAATGTGCGCCTGAGTTCTGCTGATCTGGGCTTTTTTCGGCGGAAATCCATAAATCTGGTGATGCATGACTACCCATGATTCCCTGCTGCATGTTCATTTCCCAATGTGAAATTTAACCTGTACTAGCCGCAATGGCAAATGATCTAGGATCCTGGCTTTGAGGACCTTGGGGTTTTAAAATCGGTCTACCTAACCATGAAAATGGATTAACGCTTCTTGCTCGCGTGGGCATTTGGGATGTGAACAGTGCATGCTGGGTGCATGAGCATGTTTGCAGGACAGAACGTACATAGTTCAAGATAAATCACATAGATATAATTATATATGTGGAACATAAAGCAAGTCGCTGTAAGTTTATTTTTTGGCTTATTGTAGCGAATTATCTATATGACTATACATGGTTATAATTATGCATTGGTTTCATTCAAAATCCTTTAGTTAATAAGTAGAAATTGTACATCTTTTGGTAATGGTTTTTGCCATTTTCAAGTTTTCCATCACTCTGAGTCCTGGCTAATGTGATTATTGACCCTAGCTGGTAACATGGTAAAATAATGAAAGAGGCCATGTGTTTGAGGCTTTAAATTAGGTTGCTACAAAATGAATGTGAAACTATATGTAAAGTTGTTTGTATATAGGTACTTTGGTCCTGATTAGGGAGTCCCATTGGTTGGATATAAACGAAAAAATGTGCTTATCAGGGAACTTCTTCGCCAAGCGCATTTTAATTGATGTTTGTATTGGGGCGACGCTACAGATTGGACATGATTGCACAATTGACTTCTTAGTGAAGGAATTTGATTCTTATTGGTATTATAAGGAACCTCTTCGGCGAGCATATGTTGATTTACGTTCGTATGTCGATATTGTTAATTATTTTTGCGTAGTTTTGGTCCAAGTGCTGCTTTCAGATTCCAGGCCCGGGTGTGCGCAGGCCTCTCCTGTATAACAAATGTCGCACTTGTACTATCTTGTACTAATTCATAACATACAGTCCTACTTCCCAGGGAGTTCTAACTATGGGGAGCACTAGGATATGAAGAAATACCTGGTTCAATTCAGACCTAACAGTGATGTCCCCAAATCAAAGTCAGCTGCCCCATAATCGACTGCAAAAGTTTTCAGGTATTTACCAAAAATACTATTTCGGATATTCCCAAGTATGGGTCAAGTTATCGTAGATTTATCTATCTATCTATCTATATATATATATATACATACTATCTATCCATGATGCAAAAGCCAGAAACAACTCTGAAACATGTGAAAATGGATAGTGCGATTTGCAGCTCCGAAACTGAAGTTTTCTGGCCCATTTCAGCCCATCTGTGACCGCGTCGACCTTTCACCCTGGAAATGGTCATCTCCCAAGATGGCGGAAAAAAAGAGGTCTAAACTACCACACAAGTCATGTTTCGTTGAATAAATGGTGCTATCATCATCATCATCATCATCATCATCGCCATCACCATCACCATCACCGTGACCATCACCACCACAATCATTGCCGTTGTTGTTTTCTTCTCAACCTTCATGATGAGAGACGTGCTCACAATTTCCCTGCCGATGAGTTGTTTTTTCACTACGTAGTGTAGATGTCAATTCCTCTGACTGAGCACAACAACTTACCTTCACCCAATATTGAGGGTTTCCTAGAATAGGGGTGACCCCAAATCATCCATTAAAAAATATCATTTTCCCTTATAAACCTCCATATTATCAGACCGGTTTTTCCCATTAATCATGGCACCTTGGTGTTTTCAGAGACCGGAATTTATGGATCATCCCTCTTTTCCCACGAATTCCCATGAAAATCCCATATTTCTGATGCTGAAACCTCCTAAAATCAGATTTGAATCCCATATACCCTCTTGGTAAACTAACATAACTATGGAAAATCACCATCTGCAATAGGTAAATCAACTATTTCTATGGCTCATTTTCTATAGCTAACTGTTGACATAACCAGAGGGTAATCCCATGGAAATCCCCCATTTCTGATGGTTGAACCTTAAAATGCCCGCAGAACCCATCCTGGGCTGTGGCCCTGGAACCGCCGGTGTGGCGCAATCGCCTCCCCAGCGCATCCGGGAGGACCGAAAAACGTGAGAAAATGAGGAACTTTTGATGGGATGTATACATATATATATATATGGATTATAGATTTATGAGGAACATTATGGGATTTATGATGATTTATGATGATTTATGATTATTTATGATGATTTATGATGATTTATGAGTTGTAAAACCTGATAAAGACAGAAACAATTTTGGAAAAACATTGCGTTGACCATTGGGATTTCAGCCAATGATGCAAGCACCAAAAAATAGGAATTGAAACCACCGAAATTGAAGTTGTTATATCTAATTTATATAGGTTTAAATGAAATCTTTGAATTTATAACATTATTATGGAGGTTTCTAGCTGGGAAAATCATCTATAAATGGGCCATTTTCCATGGCTATGTTAAATAACCAGAGGGTAAATTCCGCAGCAAATCTGAGAGTCTTGTCGCAATTCATAACATGTTTTTTCGTTTGGTGGACCTTGCCCCCAAAGACTAGAGATGATGCAGATGATGTCAATGGTTTTCTCTCAAAAAAGGTAGAACCCCTGCATGTGTCCCTTCTCAATTGGCAATGCCAGGGGGGTGCACCTGTTCGATGCCGGATCCATTCTGTTCAGATCATCCCAACTCTCATGCTGTTGATATTCCGTTGGAAAGTGTAATTGCCAAGGCTCACTTTGATGTCCGGATCTTCATTTTCAATATTTCTTTGGTGCCCATGCATATGCGATATTTTTCAGCCCGCATATATCCTATATCCCCACATAAAAAAGGGGCAAAAAAAAAACAGTTCACCAGCGATTCTGCCCCAGTTCTCCAGCCCATCCGACTCCATCCGGTCGGTCTCCTCGCTGCAATCGCGCACGTTGGATGTGTTTCAAGGCACCCAATTTCTTGGCCGCTTTGCTGCGGAGCTCTGCCATCTCCTGAACCCAGGGGACCCAGGGGACCCGACATGGGACCCGGAAAGACATCGGGAAAAACGGACGATTTTTGTCCGGGAAAAACGGACTCTTTCTTCGTGAAAGAATTACGTGGGGTTCATAATCCATGGGATATCGAAATTGAAGCTTTTACATGTTTATTCTAAATTATTTTCATATTTTTTGGTACGTCATCCAACATTTTGTGAAAAAAACTTACTAACTCATATCAGCCACCCAGTAAACCGCATGGAAAAACTTTCCTTCAAACCCCCGGGAAATCTCTGCGCCCTCGCCGGGCGTCTGGATGGGATGGGTTGATTTTTCACAGACCATTGGTTGGCGAACCGCTTGCGGTGCCCATGGTTGGCCATAGAAATCGTGGATTTACCCTCTAAAAATGGTGGATCTTTCCAGTTCGTTATGTAAACGAACTAACCAGAGGGTAGGAGTTATGATAACCAATAATATGCTGGTTGGCGTTTTTTCGCCACCCCTCTGAACAAAAATGAGTTAGTGAAAGTCAGTTGGGATCATGATTGTTTTTTTGGAAAATAGCTCCAGTAACACATGTACAGTATACATAACTACATTGCTGGGTTTATCGTGCTCCATGTTCACTTGCCCAAGCTTGGAAGTTAAATCTTTAGATTCTTGTCATTTCAACTATTCCCAAGTATGGGTCAAGGTATGGTAAATTCTGGAAATCAAAGGTGCCTGGAAAATCATGGAAAATCCCCGAACTAAATAGTTCTAAATCAGAGTTGTAAAAAAAACAATTTCATCGAACTACCCTCTGGTAATTTAACGTAGCTATTGAAAATGGCCATAGAAATAGTCGATTTACCCATTAAACATGGTGATTTTCCATAGTTTTTTGTATGTTTACCAGAGGGTAAATGGTGGATGTTCAATTGCCACGTGACCGCAGGGTAGATCCATCTATTCCAAACGGTGGAAATCATCGGGTTCACCCCGGTTTAAACCACCACGGCTGCAGTTCCCGGTGAACCCACCATGGATTTCCCTGGAAGATTCCTGGTAGGCTGACATGATCGAAAAATCTAATCAGTACCTGGTTGGGTCGTATAACCCCATATAACTGGTAGTATAACCCCATTGAAAATGGTGATTTTCCATAGTTATGATGGATAATTATGATGGATAACTGGTTGGTGGTGCAATAACCATCTTGAAAAATATGAAAGTCAATGGGAAGGATGACATCCCATATATTAAATGGAAAATAGAATTCATGTTCCAAACCACCAACCAGTTACAAACATGATGGAAAAATCACAGTTCAATCTCCCTAAAAAAATTGCGACGGCTATTCGTCATGGGTAACATCAACAAAATATGAACATCTTCGGCCAGCAACCGAACTACTGAGCATTTTCTCGGAAGATGGAGGATTCCGAAAACCCTGGCGGCCCTGTCCCGGATCACTGCTTTGGGAAAAATGGTTTAAGGAAAAACGGAAAGCCTCAGATTTCATGGGAAAATCGATGGTTTTCGGTATTTTCCCTTGAGCCAATCCATTGATTTAGGGATCGCTTCAGCAACCACACACGTAAGTTGCTGACATCAATCCTGTCCAACGGCTGATTTGAGGTCAAATGAACTATCACTTTTGGCGCTTGGTCTGCACATTTCAACCAACGTTTTTTTCTTTAAACTCATTTCTTGTGAGGTTCACTATCACAAAGGTTTGCTGAAAAATTGAATACAGCCCAGAATGGCAATGTTTGTTGTATGTATTATATTTTTCTGATATAGCCGAAATGAACATGTTAAACACATATTATATGAGAATTACCTGTAAAAATGGCAATGTTATGTGCAAATTGTCTGTACAATTTTGATAAAACCCCATTGGATTTTCGGCTCCGCGAATTATTCAGTCACAGACCCATCATGAAATTTGCTCAACGATCTTGGCATCATGCTATATCTATTACCTATATGCGAACCATGGTGCTGGAATATGCCCGAACAAAATTCAACCAGTTTTGCAGGTTCTTATACACCAGCACCATGGTTCGCATATGGGTTGTATACACATGATCGGTTCGTTTCCAGTTGCTTTAGATCCCCATTAGAACAAAAGATATGTGATGGAAAAAATCACCTTATAATTATAAGGTATTTAGTATATCCCTATGTATATATGTGCATATATATATACACAATATGTATCGCATGTTTATCAATATCTTACTTTGTTCCATGATATCCCCATGATACCATCATTGTTGTTGATTAACTCCCCATGTCTGATGGTTCAATCACAAAGAATGCAATCATTCTTAATGGTTACACCAAGATTTTCATCATGTTTAATCGGTAAAACCATGGTAAAACCATGGTTAACTGGTTAACCCAAAGCATTTTACCATATTTTACCATGGTTTTCCCAGTTTACCCAGCCCTGTCACCAACTCGACACCCAACACAGTCGACCTGCTGTGCATGAGCATTTCCCTGCCCAACGAGGTAGAGAAGCTCCAGCGCCCGGGATAGGCGAAAAGGGCTCCTGGAGGCGTTTGGGATAGGCGGGTGAAAGCATTGCATGTTTCACCCAGAAGTGGGGCCCCCAGTCAATAGCGTTCAGTTGAGATATAAGTGAAGTAATTCTATGGTTTATAGATGTTTATAGTAGATATAACTATAAGTTTATAGATGTTTATAGTAGATATAACTATAGGTAACTATAGTCAATTGGGGTTATAGACCAACAAACATCACTGGGGGGCACCATCCTGATAGGTTTATGCCGCTTTGCCATGTTCACCAAAAAATGCAGCCGGGCACAAAGTGATGGCTTCCAGTTACCCTCTGGAAACGTTTACATAAGTATTGGAAATCACCATGCTATTGATGGGTAAATCAACTATAAATCAACATTTTCAATAGCTATGTTAAACGACCAAAGGGTATGTGTAATGGTTGATATACTCTAAACCAAATAGTCAGCCTGGTGATGTGCAGCAAGGGCATGTATTTCAATGGGTAAACCACCATTGTTCCTATGAACTAATGGTTGGTAGGTTTAATCCAATGAAAAAAATACATGATTTTCCAATCTTACCACCATGTTTCTTGGTTAAATCACCATTTCTAAAATCTAAATCCCAAAGTTGGTGCCTTTTTCATCCGTTGAATATGATTCTTCCTTTCATGTCTTATTTACACGATATGTCCATACTCTTCGTTTTTTGGGGTTGTTTATATTGTTACTATCCCTATTTACCTACACGATTCCTCGGTCACATCCGTGGGAATGTCGATCCAAGAAGCCCCACAAAAGATGACCCTTTATCATTATAAAGGTTTATGACAAAAATACTCAAGCACCAACAACCACATGTAAAGAAATAGTGATAATCTTTAATAATCAAAAATACGTGATGAAATAGTAATTTAGAATAGATGATAGTAATCAAGTATCTATATCAATAACTGATGGTGACGTAGATCTGGATATATCTGGGTAATATACGATCATATGTAGATCCCAAAACGAACTTGGCAATTTGCGGAATGATTCTGTGGATACTCAGTGATCCCTTTAAAATGCCTGAAGATGGCTGAAAAATTTTGAAAAATCACCCAAATCCTCCCGTTTCTGGATGATTCCCCGTTGATTTCTAGAGAAATTCCAGACATGAACACTAGAGGCTATAACTAGTTGAATCCAATTTTCTGTTGAATACATAAATATCTAAATTCATATATGTAGTTATAATATATATATATATATTTACATAACTGAATAAATGCATACATGAATAATTGTATAAACAAACCATATTAATTAACTATAATTAATATAGCTAGTAAGCATCATATGCAAATACCAAAGGTTGATACCAACAATGTTGAAAGGTATGTACAATCATACTCTCTATATTTGATGGTAAATGATGGGTTTAAACCATCTTATAGGGTAAATTCACCCTTATCCAATGGTTATTAACCCGTCCATGGCTCACACACCCGGTTTTTTAAGCTATGTGCAGTAGCAGATAGTTCCTGCACTAAGGGTCAAACTCCAATGATGATTACTATTAACCCTTGATTTAAACCTAGCGGCAATTGCACTATTTACCAATCTTAAACTATCTTAAACAACAGGTAACTTTATCCAATAGTTATCATCCTTTCAAAAACCATCAATGATTCATAACCATTGGATAAGGTTATAAAATGTGCCATGGTTAACCATTGATTTTAAGCCCATCATCCAATGATTTACCCTCTGATTATGACTAACATAGCCATGGAAAGATCCTCCATTTTTAATAGGTAAACCATTTATAAATGGGCCATTTTCCATGGCTATGTTAAATAACCAAAGGGTACCAAAAAAAAAGTGGTTCACCGAGCGGCAATTTGCACTTCTTCACGTGCCCATCCAAGGCCTCCAAGCCGCACGGAGGGCAGCAGAAATGATGGTTTTACCAGGAAAGATCGTGATTTAACACTCAAAAACAATGATTTCACCATCAAACATAATGGTTTAAGCAGCAACAATTGAGGTTGAATCATTCAACATTGGGGAAACGTGGGTTAGTCAATGGATTGAAACGTTCTTTGGGAAAATCTAGGCTTGAAACCAGCGTTTCCTCCTGCAAGAATGGGGGCTACTGTCTGGTCTCTCAACATCTCTTGGACTCAGCGTGGATACAGTATGCCAACAATAATGCTATGTATGACTACATACCCTCTGGTAAACTAACATAGCTATTGAAAATGGCCATGGAAATAGTGGATTTTACCATTAAAAATGATGATTTTCCAAAGTTATGTTAAATTGCCAGAGGGTAAGTCTACTTGCATCGTTATCCTTTTAAATAAGCCTCAACGAATCCACGAATCTCATGGCTAACAAAGGTATATCTCCATCTAAATGGCCCAAGAATAAAGTGTGTTGGTTTATAATCCCATCAAACTGTGCAAAGAAAATAATGTACAACTAGACGACGGATGGCCCGAGAGCGTAGAGGAGCAGGGTCTTCTGTTGTTATATTACAAGACAATATATTAAAGATCTATTTTAGGCAGACGAGAAGAGTAGTATCAAGACAATATTTTATAAGTACAAGACAATAGTTTGCATCGTATCCTTCGTAAAGTTTTTCAGACACAGAACCTTTTACACACAGACGCTTTTGCACACAGAAGCTTTTACACACAGAAGCTTTCACACACAAGCACTTTTACACACAGACGCTTTTACACACAGACACTTTTACACACAGAAGCTTTTACACACAGACGCCTTTACACATAGACACTTCTACACACAGACGCTTTTACACACAAACACTTTCACGCACAGAGACTTTTACAGTCATAGTTTGTCACTGTTTGCTACCCATCTGTTCAGCAGTATCATGTAAAGCCATGCAATACTAGTGGCGTCTCTTTCGACAAAGTACAATCTCCAAGTCACATTTCGACAATACATGTGCTCATTTAACTCGCGGTCCATACCCGATGGGGGGCTCCAGAATGCGCAGCTGCTATAATTAGGTAGCGCCAGCTTCGATGGGCAGCGCCGATTCGTCCTTCAGGAGCATGGGGGTTTAGCCTGCTGGGCTTCCGCTTCTCTAAGTCTAGTGCCATCCCTGGCGTTTGCTTTGGCTGCTTGCTTGTGCGACTCCGGACAGCGACGTTAGGCACCGCCAGCTTCAATGGGTAGCCCCGTTTCATCTTTCAAGAGCATTAAGGTTTAGCCCTTCCGCTTCTCTATCGCCGCCCCTGCTTTGTCTGCTGTCTGTTGGGGACTCCAGAAAGCAACGTTAGGCTAACGGTCCCGGGGTCGGCAGCACGGACGGCAGCCTTATCATCAACATGGCTCCCAGGCAACTTAGGCTGAGACTTCAAGCAGAAATTCAGCTGCAGTTTGCAAAGCCTTGCAATGGGACATTGCATTCACGCTGGCAACACGGCATTCATGCGGGCGACACTCAAACACGGCGCTGCCTGGAAGGCACTTGCAGACCCGCCCTTGTCTGGATGGAGCCTCAGCAAAGGTTCCATCATTGCATCCGCCATGCCTCCCGCTCAAAGTCTAAATCTTTAGACTGGCTGTTTCTACCTGCATCTGAACATTCGTGTGCAACAACTTTGGGTGTCACCAAAGGAGAAGCAGCCGCTACAATATGTTTCCCAACCCAAGACCTAAAACAGGTTAGCTAGGTGGCTTCCGAAAAACTTTGGCTCAAGATGGCTTCCATGCCATAACTGAAAAAACTAGACGATGGATGGCCCACGAGCGTAGAGGAACATAATTACTCATGTGAAAATGATATAGAGTTCTTACGATGGAAGCCCTAAATACTAGGTGCCCGGCTCGCGCCAGGGGCGGAATTTTCAGAGAGATAAGTTTGGCTATATCTGAAATCCATGGCCTATAGGACAGATTTCGTGATGCAGAAGCAATGAAGTAAGTGTCGAAATTTTGAGGTGCATCAATAATTGCGCAAATTTGGGTTGTGATGCCATGCAATGAAATGATTTGAAAGAATCCACGCACATGACTGCGTGAATCAATGCATCGATGGATCAATAAACCAATGAAACGATGATTCAGTGAGTCGATGAAGGAACGAAGTAAAGAATCAATGAATCAGGAACCCAATGAAACAATAAATCACTACACTTGAACGAATCAATGAATCAATGGACCGATGAACCAACAAAACGACGACTCCATGAATCAAGGAGTCACTGAACCAGCCAATCAATGAAGCAATGAACCAGTGAAGCAGCCAATCAATGAAGCAATGAACCAGTGAATCAGCCAATCAATGAATCAAGGAATCCACGAGTCAATCATTGATTCAATGAAGCAATGAATGAATCACTGAAGCAATGAACCAGTGAACCAATGAACCGCTGAATCAGTGAACCAACGAATCAATCAATGAGCGAATGAACGAATGAACGAATGAACGAATGATGGAGTGGATGGATGGATGGATGGATGGATGGATGCATGCATGCATGCATGGATGGATGGATGGATGGATGGAGTGGGTGGATGGATGGATGGATGGATGGAAGAATGGATGGATGGATGGATGGATGGATGGATGGAGTGGATGGATGGATGGATGGGTGGGTGGATGGGTGGGTGGATGGCTGGATGGATGGATGGACGGATGGATGGATGGATGGAGGGAGTGGGTGGATGGATGGATGTATGGATGGAAGAATGGATGGATGGATGGATGGATGGATGGATGGATGGAGTGGATGGATGGATGGATGGGTGGGTGGGTGGATGGATGGATGGATGGATGGATGGATGGATGGAGGGAGGGAGTGAGTGGATGGATGGATGGATGGGTGGATGGATGGATGGATGGTTGATGGGTGGATGGATGGATGGATGGATGGATGGATGGATGGATGAAGGGCTTCTTTTCTTTATTGAGCTGCTTCTTCACAGTTCGACCTCTTCGCTGAGGCACTTATTCTCTCAGCTACTTCTCTTCTCTGGGCAGCCACTTTTCTGGGCTACTTCTGCTCTGAGCTAGCTTCCTTCCAGCTACCTCTTCTGCAGATTCTGCAACCCCATTCTTCTCTCCGTGCGCAGCCAGCACGGTGCGTTTTGCAATGTCCAGCTGCAATTCTGCAAAGAACAAGAAGAGTAGCACTTTGGTGAAAACAACCTTTCGCGCAACTGCTACTATGCATTTAGCAACCTCGAGCTGCAATCCCCCTTGCCAGGTGCGCCGAACTGCTATGCGGGCTTGCAGCCGCCTGTGACAAAACGCATTGACACAGCTGCACGCAGCAAAACATGAGTGATGCTGCGACGCTCCTGGGCGAGATTGCAGCTGGAGGCGGGGCTGGCACCTGCCAGAACAAGACCAATCAGCCCGGAGGCAAGGAGTGACTGGGGGCCTCTGCCTCTGGGAAAGCGTGTTGGTCCTCTCCAGCTTTTTTACCCTTGTCCGCCTTAGTGATGCGTCAAGCTCTCGCCAAATTCTTCTTTTTTCGTGCTTCCTTTGCGTTCTTTCTTTTTTCTTCCTTTCTTTTCTTTCTTTTCTTT
>Ga0126342_10015796_pt1 | contig 13201 bp, 13 predicted proteins | sample Cyp1metagenome_FD_92528 | JGI IMG/M metagenome (GOLD analysis project Ga0126342, IMG submission 92528) | Coral microbial communities from Lord Howe Island, Old Settlement Bay, Australia - Cyphastrea 1 metagenome | ecosystem: Host-associated > Invertebrates > Cnidaria > Coral ... | reverse complement strand
CTTTCCTACCTTTTCGCGCATCTGCATCTTCTTTCTTCTGACTCTTTCTCTTCTACTCTTCTCTCTTCTAATCTTTTCTCTTCTCTCTGCCTCTGCCCTACTCTGCTTTTCATCTGTCCATATTGTCGGAAGTTTGACTTCTAAACTTCCTTCGATAACTATATTCAAAAGCCATGGTTTTTGTAGGACCCAACCCCCACCGGCGCCAAAAAACCAGGCCACCTCGGTGACCACGTCCACGCGCTGCCGCGCCAGGACCTTCTGGGACTTCAAAGCGGGGCAGTGGCGCAGCCAAAACTCCACCAGGGAGGCAAAGTAGTGACCAATCCTGCAGCTATTTGATTTGTGTTTTTTGGATCATATGATATGTCATATGAAATAAATCATGGTATATATGATATAATTGATATAATAGATCATCCTGCTTTTTTTGGATATCACATGAGTATGACATATGTGTATATATATATATGTATATATATATATTATCTAATAATATGTATGATATATGTATATAATATGTTTGCGTGTGTGTGTGTGTCTGTGTATTGATTTGTTTACTGATGTATTTATTTTTTTGTATGTGTAGTGTATGTATGTATGTGTTCATTGTATATATTTATGATTAGTTAATTTGTTTATGCACCCGTTGTGTCTATCAATGGATTGATTTTCCAGGGAACAGGCTGACAGGCTGACCCCTTTTCAGAGCCACGACCCTGGAGGTGCATCAGGTCTTTGGGCTAACTCTGGCTGGTGGTTGAACCATGTTGAACCAACTCCCCCTTAAAAAGGACTTGGAACATGGATTCACGACCAGCCTGTATGAACTTTGAACAATTCACCTCTGAACAAGATTTCCCTGGACTGAGCTTTTGGGATATCCCTACCATCATTCCAGTGACGTTGTCGTGGGGATCCAGATTAGTGGTTTTCGGTTTCCTTGAGATGAGGATAATCCAATAGCATTTGGCATCAAACAAGGGGATGACCATGCGACAATAGTAACAACTATAGCAACAACCATGTTCTGGCTGATAGCTCTTTCTGGCAGTGACATCTGGCTGATTGCCACCCAGAACCGTGGCCACCAGGGACTTTTTTTTGGTCCTGTGAAAATCATCTTGTGCCAAAAGCCATTCGTGCAAAGGACTCGGGTTGTCATCTAACTCCTTGAGCCACTCTCCTTAGTGCTACGGCTGCCACGGCATGAAATCATGCTCCTGGGACCTCGCTAGGTCTCAAGAAGGGAAAACACATCCAAACATGGCGGTGTGCAAACTTCATCATGTGGACATCAATGGGGCATAATCATGAAGATACAGGTAAGTAGTATTCAGCAACCCGGGGATGTCTACATATATGCAGCCGAAAGTGCCAACAAAATTCACGTCTTATCATCTTATCTCTGGAACTGCACATGTTCCTTTTCACGATGAAATCTTGGGAAACATGTGCCACTCAGGTCAGCAACGTCCAGTAACAACATATTACAGGCCACAGGCGGCCACAGGAAAAACACGTTTCTCTTACTTTCAAACGGTTTGCTAATGGGCAGGGAAAAACATTGTTTTTTCTTGCTTCATTTACAGGATATTTGCCTCTATGCCCACATTATTAACATTTTGCTGGGGGAATTTTGGGGAGACTGCTTGTAACTACAACACCGAGGCAGATTGGGACCGACAAGCTGTTGCAATTGGATGCAATTGGGTTGTCCGGACACAGGCTACCGCCCAAAGTTATCAACATCATTTTCTGAACATATCTGATGACATTTGGTGGTATACAATAGTATAACACATACTACTATATACTATGGACACAGCCATTGATATATATATATATATGTATATATATAATTGTACATATATATATATGTATACTATACAGCTGGTTATATCATTATAGGCAATGGTTTATATCATTAAGGCCATCAATGGCTGTGGTTTACCCCTCCTCCAGACACAGCCATGGCCTTCCGAAGCCAGCTTCGGCTACTGCGTGCCAGGTCGGCTCCACGTTGATCTGACCACAACGGAAGCTTGTGGCTTGTCTCCTGGGCCAAGTCGGGGCCCCCGGCCCTGGCATTGGAAGCTTTTATGGCTGTTGATTTTGGGATGAAGATGATCTTTTTTGCCAACATAGAATGGTATCATGGCGATATAGTCAAATGTACTCTGGTTGATGGTTGAACCAGCCCATCTCCCAAATCAAAACAGGGTCATTTGGCATCATCATCCCAGTTGCTGTAAGATGGAAGTGAAAACCACCAGCCAGCTTTTCTTTATATAGTCAAAATCGCCTTTTGGCTATGCAAAAAAAAGGATGAGGTCCCAGTCTCAGACTAGATCTTTCCATGAAACATCGCAAAACCAACTCTTGGACCGATGATGTTGCGGGTCGGATATTCTCTCCAAGCCAGCGGTTTATTTTCCAGGTTGAAGTTCTAGGGATCAGTTCCAAACTGTTGAGACTTCAACATAACAGCATTGCATATTACAAAACAGTTTCGGGCAAAGGACTTTTAGCAAAATCACATCAGATCCCTAAAGAAGTCTCTAAAAGTCCGAAAGTTTCTCCTTTGACTGAGCCGATTACTTTTTTCCCAACCTGTTTGTACGCTGCTGCCTGTTGATGCACTGGGCAGGCCTGAAGTAAGTGCGGCGATACCATGACCCAAAGCAGGTCCCGCACAACCTAGACGCAAACGCACGAGGTTCGTGGAGGAAGGTGGTTGCTTTGTCTTCACTGCCTTATGTTTGGGGTTGCCAAATAATTATAGAACACAACGGACTCACATCCTTATCTTTATGTATTAACTTTATTATTATCAAAGTGAAAATAAGCTGCGCTGCATTCAAGATAGGAATCACTGTTGACTGGACACTAAGTCACAAAACAATGTCATAAACCACCACATGTTTGATTGTTTTTATCACCCATTTATTGTGATTTTGGGGATCCCATCTTGGATCAAATTCTATCATCATTATGGGCCTGCTGCTGCAGCGTACCAAACATCCCCTCCATGTCATCTGCGTGGACATCGCCCGCCATGCGGAACTCGAGAAAATGGAAAGCCCTTGACACATTCAAATTCATGGGTCTAACATGGTTTAACTAACGGTTTAAAAAAAACAGTACCATATGTAGATATATGTGCGATTTCCAGCAGTGTGTTTCACTCATATTCCACATTCTGTTGACCGGGCTTCAAGGTCTCTGTCATGGACGAAGCTGATCAGTAAAGAGCGCAAAATGATGCAAGGTGCACAGCTAAAGTGGGTTCAACTCAAAAGCAGGCCAGCCGTTCAAATAAGAATGAGTGTTGCATTTCACCGGTAAAGCTTACTCTGGACTCTGGCACCATCTGCCGTCAGAAAGGCACCAAGTTAAAAAACAAGTAAATTTTTGCGGCTCACCTGGCCTGAGAACCAAGAGTTTTGGGGTTTGAGACTAGTCTGATATGTGTTTTAATATTGGTTTTACTGCACCTGTATGGACACACCGTGATCCGCCAATTGGTTTGTCTTCAACGCACCCAGTGGTTAACATCATCCTTGTCCTATAAAGAAGATGTAGTTTTGGGGTTCAACCCGACATTTCCGGAGAAGCCCATCTCAAATGTCAATAAACTGTTTTTGGTAGCTATACAATGCTATACATATTATTAATATTTATTAGTTATGCGCAAATAATCGTATGTGGGTGGTGTATCTAAATATATTTAGTTTCTGCACCGGACTTTTAGTTGCCAAGTTTTCAGATTTAAAATGTGGCTATGTATACAATATATATATAATCATTGCTTTCTCTCTCTCTCTCTCTCGCCTCTCTCTCTCTCTCTCTTTCTATATGATTATGATATATCGATCCCCCTTATCTTCTCAAACATAAACAGGAAGGTTTCACCAGTTGGACACCAGCGGCACCTGGCTAGAGAGCGCTGCGCTAGCGCTGCTAGCTGTCAGGATTTCGGTTCATCGATGGGTTGAGTGTAGAGTTTTCCTGTGCATTTTGGGAATATTAACCAAGGTTGGTTTTCCAAAATGTTAGCTTTGTTGGTTTATACCTAACCTAAGTCGTCACAACTAGACTTTACGGGAAAGACGGGGAAATATGTTCAATCTGTTCAATCTAGTTTGTCCGACCTATATGTGATATGGTCATCAACCCCGTACAGGGAATCCAAACATAATGGGCATACACATCCCTGTAAATGGAACTCCCAATATGTGAACAACTGCCAATATTGACATGCTTTGACCATGGCACATCATCGAACGAATTGCTGTTTCACATTGTACTTTGGAAGAGAACCCAACAGGCCGTCACAATCCTTGCGCTTATCGCGGAGATCCACATGGTGTGTTTCACACCATTGTTGCAGAGCTTGCACTTTGATCTGTTTTAACTTGTGCTACCACCACCTATCCCTAAGTGAGTCTATTGCAATGTTCCTGGCTTACAATAAACTGTAAACCCCAACAACTGTCTGTGGGTGATGGCCTGCTTACATTACATGCCGGGGCTCCCATGCCGTTCCATCTGGTATTCGGTGGTCGCCTGCCCGCTATATCCATCATATCCCACTGCACCAATGTTTGGGGGAAAAACCGCAAGTTTTTGTTTGACTATGATTCTGCATCCCTGCTTGGTGAAATCCACTTTATGAATGGGCGAAGTCCCCATTTCTTTTCATGAGCCCTCGCTGTTGTACAGCCACTACAGGCCTCCCTCCGCTGCCGCGCGGTAGGCCATTTCTAAAGCCACAGCGCTGGCAAGATTTGTGGCCTGAGCCATGGAGGTTGGGATTTGGTCGGAAGTGCCCATCCCAATACCAAGTGATACCAAGTGTATCCAAGTGTAATGTTTAATGAGTTTAATGATGTGGTAAACCCAAGGATCAACCATCCCTAATTTAACCAAACATGGTAACCGTACTTTTACCATCTCCCAAAAGGGTAATAGTGGGTTTACATGGGTTTGCCACATCACCAAGCAATGTAAAACTTAATGTTACTTGATACAGTCGCAACTTGTTTGTTGTGGCCGAATGCTTTTTCACATGGGCCATGAATCACAGGAGTCGCACCTTAGCGCCAAGCTGCAAAGCTTCAGCCCAGCCTTGCAGTGCGGGACAGAATCGCTGTCGACCCAAGCAAGAAAAAAAAAACAACGAGTCCAACAGCTGATTTTGACCTTGGTGTCAACAATTCTCAAGTCTCCAGTGACTGTGCTGGCCATTCTGGTAGCAAACAAATAGCAACACAGTTCAATTCCTTGACAGGAATTCCTCATAGAAACAACTCAGGACCGTCGTCACATCGTTTTTCCCGGTGCTTCTTCCAGGTCCATCACGGCTGCAAAGGCGTCGGAAAGCAGGGCATCTGAGACCAGAAACCCCTGGGGGGCGATGAGTTTGGCCTTCAAACGGCATCCAGACTCGTCAAGCTGCCTTAGCCAACACTGGGGTATCACCTGTGTGTGTGAAACCATTGTACAACCTAAAATGAAGGCGTAGTGTCGGATATGGCAGATGGTAGTACGAAAATCATCGAAAATCAACACAATTGCAATTTTAACAGCGGACATTATGAACCTGTGGACTTAGGGGTGGACAAACTTGCATGAGAAATGGTCGGCAGCCATGGTTCTGACATGTTCTAAGACATTTACCGTATGACACACCGAAATATCAAATCACTGGGCAGTCTATGCTACAGTCATTGCCACTGAAGGATTACTCAAGAAACTGGGCAGTAGTATCACCGTTGTATCATGTTTCCATATGTTTCCATTATATCCTCCTTGTATCCCCATTCAGAAATAGCCATCACCTCCTCATCAAGTAGCCATTGTATACCCATTATATGAATGCTGCCAATGACATAGCCATCATAGCCAATGATATCCATTTTGTCTACTTAAATCTCCAATGTCTATCCATGATTGATGGAAAATAGTCATTAAATAACCATTCAATAGATTTTACCCTCCTGTAAACTCACGGTTCGATGAGGAAAACCGACCCTTTCTAGATCATTGTCCTAGGAAAACCATGGCTTTTCCACATCTATAAGGGTGGTGCCCCAGTTAGCTTTTCTGGTTTATAGTTCCAATTTCACGTTTGGGTTTATGATGTATTATGGTATATATATATATATGTATATGTATCAGATATCTGTAGTTTCTATGGGTAAACCAACCAACCGGACTCAGGGGGCCTGGCACCACCTGCCCCGCCTCCCTGGGCCACGTCACAGCTCCACGGCGCCGCTCTCCTCCCAGCGCTGCAGTGCCCCAGCGATGGCCCGCAGGCAGCGCCGCGTTTCGTCGTCTTGCGCGGAGAGGTCCAGGCCATCGGAGGTGCGGAGGCTCAGCATGGTGGCCTCAATCCTCAAGCGTTAAGGCACCGTTAAGGGGAGATTTTTCTTGGGAACATAGAAAGATACCAATGATTTTTGGAATAAACTATTAAGGATGGGGAAACTGTTCATATTCCATTTAGATCCTCATGGTGTCTTTATGACTTTTGTTGGGATGATATAACACATAGGTTGATTCTCCTGCTATTGCTGGTAACCATAAGGGTTTCCTGAAAAGTTTCGGAAACAAGTCTGAGACTCAAGGACTCAAGGGTTGGGTTGGTCAATGGATGGGTTTTTACATGTTTTTACCACCAGAAATGGGGCTTTCCTTCCAAGGGAGTTGGCTGAGTTGGCTGAGTTGGCTGAGTCTGCGATTGGAATGTATCAATATCAATTCCATAATGTGCTTTATCAATAGGCACTTAATATACAGTATACAAATATATATATATATATACGTATATATACTGCGTACATACTGATTCTCATGATCATGTGACCTTGGTTGGTGGATTGAAGGTCATTGGCAGTTGTGGTGTTTCAGAATATGCTAAGCTTGATCAAAGCAAGGCATAGTCCAATGGTTTGTGATTGGTTTGCCCGCATCACCTCATATAGCCAAAAGAAGCGATACTGGGGACAACGAGTAACTAGTATAGTAGAATAACATACATGATCTGCAATCAAGGGATATGACAGGTACGACTATCATAGCGGCTTGACAACGGAAGTGAAGGGTAATGATAATTACGGTAGTACAGGTGTGGCCAAAAAGAACAAGTGGGGTACAACCAAAATTCAGTTGTTTCTCGTTCTCTCTATCTAATTTGCCACATCTTGGGGATATTGACAACCCCACATGCTCGACGGAGGTATTCACCCAAAACATAGGGAAGTGAAGCAGTAAGTTGGTTGGTGCTTTGAACCGTCATACAAGTATACATTCCCAAACGTTGATATCACCAGCAACGATTATTGATTGAGACAATGACCCGTTACCGAGAGAATTCGGTTTGATCCAACTGAATCCAAAATGGGTTTGTCCAAAAATGGTGGGCACCCCTGATGGCAACGATATGAGCACTGTTAATAAACATTGATAAACTGATAAACCTTGGATGTATTAGGCCGTCTTCCATGGGTTTCCCCCAGCCGTTTTTGCACAACCCCAGCTTTCGCCCCCAGCCAGTCACCTGGAGTGGACAGAATCAATTTATAATCAATTCCTCATTTTTGCATATTTTTGCATGTTACATGCCAGTAATAAACATTTTCGTTTTGGTTGGTGGACCCCATATTCTTAAGGATATCACATCAACTAGCGGGAGGAAATCGATAATCCACAATAATTAATCTGGTTTGGTTCCTTGGCAGCTCAAAGTCATCTTAACTATCTGAAATCAGTGAAGTCGCAGCCTCAGGTCGTTGTATATAATTCTCTCATATAAAGATGTAGGGATGTGTCAAAATCCTGTATGTAGCCCCGGCGAGCATCAAAATAACTGGCAAATGTTCAAAACTAGTTTGAACAGGATTTGGGGGTTTTGATCCACCCTCATGTCTTGAGTAGCTGGGATAAACCTCTGTAAATTCCTCTTTTCAGTAATCCCCTATTTTTTAAGTTGCATCCATTAGTTTTTGATGGTATATAGCCATGGATTACCAATTTCATCCAATTTTCATATAGATTTTAGTCGTGAACATATCACTCATTTATAAGTCCCCCCATGACATAGCCATTAGTAGCCATTAAAATTGATCATTGAACTTCCATCTACAGGTGATTTTCCGATTCATTTGCCCATCATGTCCATTAATTTCCATTCATTTCCATCATTTCCTCATGATTTTCCCATCTCCCTATGATTTTCACCGCTTTCCCGGTGATTTTTCCCAGCCACATGGCATCCGCCAGGTGATCCCTCTGAGATGTGTCCAGCTCCAAGTGCTCTGCAGCTCCATCGGCCTCGATCCAGGCCGTGTAGGCCTCCAAACTGCGAGGTCCTGGGTGAAGTGGGGACACCTTTAGCTGGAAAACATACCAAAAGCTATATGGGAAAATGGCCCATTTATAGATATTTATAGTTGATTTACCTATTAAAGAGGTAAACTAACCTATTATAAATGTTGAAAACCTGAAAATGGCCATACTGTCATGATCACCGTAGAAATAGTTGATATTTAACCTATTATAATGGTGAAGCTATGGAAAATTGCCGTTTAGTTCGCTGATTTACCGAACTTAAAGATTGTGATTTTCCATAGCAAACTGTTACAGTAGTTTACCCGAGGGTACACTTCCCCAAGATGCCGAAGAGTTGGGAAACCGGGAGAATTTGCAGGACATATCATCCTTGAAACACGAGTTTTGGCTTTTTTTTGGGGGTATCTAACGGCTATTTATATAATGGTGATTTCAGTAAGACAAACTCATCTGAAAATATAATAATATAACTATCTAACCCCTAATCCTCAAAGGACCTCAAAACAAGGTCCCATTATTTGACCAAAGGACCTGGAAGGACCTCCGAATTTACCACTGGAATCCCTTGGACTTGTGGGGCAGTTTATGCTTCATGCTGGACGCGATCAAATCACTACGCGTTTGAAAATAGATGTTGATATACGTGGGCGCTCATTGCAAAAAATGCAATCTACTCGCGCGGAACATTGACCCACTTACTTCCCAAGGACATGCCCGCTGGACTGTCGCCCAAACAGATTGAAACTTCCACCCTCCACTGAAGCTGGCAAATTCACTTCTACCACAGCAACCAGTCAATCCACATTTTATTTGTGTGGCTACGTTCAATACCTGTTACTTCAAAGTGTTGGATTGCCCCCCTCTCAGCGCAAAAGTTTTGGGCGAGCGAATCTGAGCGTGAATCAGCGTGAAAAGGACCTCCCACAGCGTGAAAGGACCTCTCATAGCGTGAAAGGACCGTGAATTCGGAGGCCAACATTTTGACATGTCTGAAACTTCCCGCTCGCACACTTTTTCTTGGGATGAAAGCACTTTGAAGAGTTGGAAAATGTTGGAAATGCGTTTTGATGCGCTACCAACGTCCGTCTATGAATCTAGGATGATCTTGATCGAAAGCTTGACAATTAAACTTTGTGCCAAACAAAACAGAGCAAAGAAAACTGGCCGATGAGCGGTGTTTTTCTATGTGACTGCTCCAAACCAACCTTAGTGCCCAAAAAATAGTAAACATGATAGGCAGCAGCTCCAAAGAACTGGGCGTAAGAACGTATTGTAGCTGCGCACACGTGTGCATGCGGTGCAGTGTGTGGGGAGTTTGTGCATCTGCGGGAAATGTGTAACTGTGTAATGGTCAAGGTAAGAACCAGCTTAGACACCTATAGCATATATAAGGGACTTTGCTCAAAGAACCTCTGTATGAGGGGCTTTAGTAAAGCGACCTTGTTTTGAAGGCCTTTGGAAGTTCAGGGCAACCACATATATGGTTTTTAGATGTTTTTAGATGCTTTCAGCGGGAATTGATATTAATGGCTACTTAATTGATATTAAGGGCTATGTAATGGTGATATACATGCTATCACTAGTGGTAGACAATTTTAAAAGGTTATAAACCTATGCTTAACAAATATATATAAGCTGCATATAAAATTGCTATTTGCTGGGGATATAAGTATTCAATTGGTATCTATGTGGTAAGATGGTATTCAAGGTGGTAAACTCGATGCTTTGTTGCTATTTAATTGCTATTTCATGTGGGTTTTAATAGGGAATAAATGATTTAACAGGGATATGATGGGGATATAACTATCCAACAACATATATATATATATACGTATCATATATATATATGTGTGATATTTGGGTGTGCGAAAGTCTGTCAGACACCCACATGTCAATAAATATCATATATATATATATATATTATATCAATATATTTATATATTCATTGTTGGATTTGCCATGCAAAATGGTGGGTTTTACTAATGATTGTAGAAACGGAGATGCAAATGGGGATATAATGGATATGTACTGGGGATAAATTTATCAGACCTATTTGGGTGTATGTGAGAACGGTTTGTATACTCCCATTGTGTTGCCATGTTACAGTAACAGGGAAAATTATGATCTTCCCCGGTTCTTGGGTACTCTTAAACCGTCCCTGTAATCTCGCGCCCCGAAAATGAGGAAAAAAACAATCCTAAACCAGGCTTTCTAAGTGGTGGTATTTTATTTTAGGTGGATGGAATTAGTAAACAATCCCCAACCTTACCAGAAATGAATGAACATTTGACCATCCAAAATGGACATTGACAATCTGTGGCTTTAAGCAACAAGGATTGCAATTTGACCAAGGGTGAGGATAATTGAGTAATATGATATAATTTGCATGATCAAGTCGGCCCAGACAAGTATGTACACCATCATCAGTCAATTCACATTCTACTTCTTGGTTTTGTCAACGAGAAGACTATATGTCTAAGATGTGGATAGCTGTGAGCTGTGAGGTATTAAGTCCCGAACTGACAGCTCACACTAAGGGAATGCATGTCCAAAACAAATATCCATGCATGCGGGGGAAAAAAACAAGGGACCGTCGCCCCGAAGGGGTCGCGCGTTTTTCGTCCATCAAGTCATATCATGTCATATGTCAACAACCCAGATTTACGTTTCACTACAAATGTATCCAAATTTGGACAAAATATCAAATATATCGTTGACATCAAAGAGATGCAGGGCCCCCTAAACTCATGCTGGTCACCTGCGCAAGATTGCGCAACGGAGTGCAACTGGTAATCAAACCCCAAGTGTAGTCAAACATGACGTGCCGGAAAACCACCAATTGGGTTCGATGATTTTCCTATTAAAACCCCCATTTGTAGTTCGGGATTTCCCAGCCATGTTTGATGACACCGGAGGGGGTTCTCTGCGACGTGCATCGGCTTGCACGAACGGAGTTCACAAAGGATGCCGCGCCATTGCCGTAGGCGGCGCAGGGCTTGCCGTGCCAATAGACCTGGTTGTGCCGGGATCGTTTTGCTCCGTCGCTGGACCGGCGGGCGTAGTTGGACACCTGCACAGCGTAGAAATGCGCAGAACGATGGAGCGCTGACAGGAAGCAATGTGTCAAGATTTTAGATGTTTATCTTTACCCTTCCAATATGTTTCTTTAGATCTTTGGCATCATTTGTATGTGCTTGTTATCAATTATCGATATCTTTTACAAACATGGATGATCATAATGATGTGATGGTCACCAACTTTCTTCAAGAGTTTGGATTGGCAGGCTGTAGGCTGTAGGGAACCAGCCTAAACCTTAATAAAACCAAAGCCTTGGACACGACTAGGCCCTCGGCCATCTTGACAAATCTACTTTCGGCCATGTTTCATCATGTCAACTCACCTCAAATTGTCAGGGTTAGAGAGGTAGAGTCCTCCCAAAAACGGTAGAAAAGCCATTCCCGATTGATTTGATAATGACGATGATGATGATGATGATGATGGTGATGATGGTGACCAATGGTGATGAGCTACGTACATCCAACATCGAGAGTTCCTGTTGAACCTGGGACAAGTGAACCATCCGTGGCCCACCTCGTAGTGCTCGAAACCCAACTTCTCCAGTCCCCAATGCCTCAGTGCCGCTCGAAGAAACAAATCGATTGGCGCATCCACCTGACAACTCGATGCCTACATGTATTACACATGGAGGTTTACTGCTGAAATAGGGGTACTCCCAAATCATCCATGTTAGTCGGATTTTCCATTAATTATAAACCATCCATTTTGGGGTACACCATTTCAGGAAACCCCCATGTATTTACACACACAAACACAGAGCAAATCAACCAGGGGACATGGCCAATTTTGGCACCTTAATGACTTTGTTCCCCCCTCAGACCTTGAGCTGCGAGAAGCTGAAACGGATTGTAAAGGATTGAACATGTATATAGTTTGTTTAAAAAAACTTTAAGCCTAGGGCCTAAGCTATAATAGTAAACACCAAGGGAAGCCCATGAAGACTACTATATAGCTGCTAGCTATTACAAACTGGTTTCAGCCTCCGAGTGCCAAGTCCCTGCTAGTCAACACATGCTAAAACCGTCTAAAATCTTCAAAATCCCATCAAATCTCTTGGAATGCTGGGTAGCATTACAGGGTGATAGTATGCTACTAATATAAATCCTCAAGTACCAATCCAGGGGTTCATGAATCCAGTGTTGACGTTACTTTGGCAATCCTTTAAGCATTATCTAAGGCTTCATCCAAGATGGGAACACATGTTCTCTCCCCAACTGACATAGACCCCGAGAATCGCCAAATTTGTGCAGAACAGTAGTTTTGTACTCACTTGTAGAAGGGTCGTCATGTGAGGGCAATTGAAGCTCCATGGGCAAAATCCTCAAGAATCAATAATAGGTTAAACATAGCAATTATGATTCCAACCATCAAACTATCCAACATGTGATTCTAACCATCAAAAATTGGGATTTGAAATGATTTAACTAATTTCATTAAAACATATTAAAACCACCAGAAAATCAAGTATTTGTTTTTTCCAAGTTACACCGCTTCATACATCTCCGCCGCCTTGTCGCTGCTGGGCCGCCCGTTGTCACCTGCCACCGGGAAGCGCTTCCCGAAGGCGGTGCCGGGCTCGTATTGCAAGTCGTAGACTGAGAGATGGTCCACACCAAGGTCGACCAACCTGGCAAGGCGATTTTCAGAGACCCCTTGGCAATGGAAAAAATCTGAAAATAAATACGTATATCTATCTATATTTCAAAACATTATATATGATTATACACTATACATGTACACACATATATGCCATATATATATATAT
>Ga0126342_10015795_pt1 | contig 13201 bp, 11 predicted proteins | sample Cyp1metagenome_FD_92528 | JGI IMG/M metagenome (GOLD analysis project Ga0126342, IMG submission 92528) | Coral microbial communities from Lord Howe Island, Old Settlement Bay, Australia - Cyphastrea 1 metagenome | ecosystem: Host-associated > Invertebrates > Cnidaria > Coral ... | reverse complement strand
CACAAGGGCTTTTTGAAGCAGTTGCTTGGAGCGAGAGCAACAACGATACTTACAACGTAACAACATCGTCAACGAAGCAACATCCTCAAGGTTTCCACAACTCTGAATCCAACGCACTCCACATGACGTTATTACACCCCCCCCCATAACGACGTTTGTAGTATAGGCTCAAGACTGAGGGTTCCTGGAAGCTCCGGGGAACCCCCAGCCTTGAGCCTATATATATATATATGTATATATATTTATGTATATATATATAAATATTAATTATATATCATATATATATACACACGTATATTCCGGATAAGACTTTTCGGTATCTTTATTGAGACCCCCTTTTCAGGAATTGTCAAAAACGGGAAGCAAACGATTGAGTAAACCACTGAATTTTGATGGAAAGATAGCAAGTATCAAGATAAACAAATAATTAGATGACCACTAATTGTTTTGTTTAGTATGACCGTAATGATAATATATAATGTATCAATAATGATAGTAATGATAATGATTACTAATTATACTAGTAGTAACCACTCATAATGATTACTCATAATTATTATGACCACTATCAGCCAAAACACTATTGATAAATATTAATTAATTCAACAATTATACTTCAACAATGAAACATTGCACACTTTGGCGCCCCCCCCCGTCGGCAATATCCATATGTAAATCCGACTTGTTGAAGTTAGACACATAATTCGCTATTTTGGGTGCCCCACACTGTTAAGCTTTGAGGGGTTGTTTCTTAAAGGTACACTTGAAGCCTTTTCAGACAGCGATTAGCCTCAACAAAATGCATAGTGAGGACTTTGAAAACTGTGACTGTAACTTATATGTTTTTGTTCGGGATTTTGAGCTGAACCTGAGACGCAGTATGAAGTTCACTCAAAGATGCGTTTCTCATGGAGTAGGGTATTCAAATATCCGGTTGTTTTCAAAAATCAATGTTCGCATTCTGCCATGTCTTAATGACCAATTTGAGGCATTGGCCCATGGACAAACTCTTGGGGCGTCATGATCTCGAGCTCCATCGGCTCTGGCCCTTGAACAAAACCTTATCGAAAGTCTACAGTCTACAACAATTCTACAACATTCTACAACCCATGACGGATCCATGGTGCTGGTATATATGCCAACATAAAGGGGGTATATTGATGGTAAATGTTACCATATATAGCAGCACCATGGATCCTATGGTTTCAATGGTTTCTTCATCGGCGTTTTTTTCGCTTTTCGTTTTTTTCCAGGATTCCACTGGATCCACTGGTACTTTGCCCACCTTCAGCGCCGAGTCACTGCTGGAAGGTGCCAAGTCCCGATCGTCACCAGGCACTTTGTGCGCCCAGGTGCTCCCCTCTTGGCCCGCTTCGCTATTTCTCCTCGGCGGGTGATCGTTTTGCTGATATGGGATGTTCGGGCCACTGCTTGGAATGTGGCAAAGATGGTCCAAAACTGGGTGGATCATGTTGGATCTTTGATTCTCAAATTGACCAATCTGTCCGAGAAAAAAAAAAAGTTCTTTGGCACCCAGTTCCGTGGGTCCCCCATCCACAGGCCCCGAGGCAACCAGAAACAGCTTCGAACATGTAGTTCAATGGACAGCCATGTTCAACCTCTTCAACCGCTGACCTTGAAAAATCTTCAGTTTCTATTGAGCTTCCATATGTTTCCTTATTGAGTTTCCATATGTTTCCATATGTTTCCATATGTTTCCATATGCCCCAAAGATTTCAAGGTTACAAGCCACCATGGATCCCCATCGGTCCATGTCCGACCACCCCGGCCCTGCCTGCTACCTGGTGACCCGGCGATATCCTAGCGGCAAAAATGGCTGGATGCTGCCTCCTTACGTCTGCTGATCCATGGAGGGTTGACACAACCCATATTTTTGCGTTGGGCAAAAGACTGAAGAGTCCTATGCTGTGAACCTGAAGACCCAACACCCTTAAAATCATGGACTGAGAGGAGATTGACTTGCCATCTGGGGCACTTTACTCTGGCAACTCAAATCTCTGATCCATAATATAAGTTTCCGGACAAACAACTTTCCCCTTGCTATGTCCCTTTACCGAATCGCTACGCTCCAGCCCAGCCTCTTTAGATACTTTGCAGTATACATTAGGATTTTTCAGAATTCGGAACCTCAGAAGTCTAATTGTAACAATCTCATGCTCATGTTTCCCATTAAAATCTCTGAAGTGCGTTTGAATACGTATGAAATCGTATGAACATGCCAAAAATCGGCCTATCCCCAAGTTTGACACACAAACTATCCGCCAAACATATAGGAAAACATCGGAAAAAAAACCCGCTCCGCCGCCTGCGGCGTGTAGAAAGGTCCACCCGCTGGAACCTCCAGCGGGGCGGTCCATTTCTGCCCAGCCAAAGTTGTCAAAACATGGCGCTTGAAGCAGCCAAAGTTGGGTTCCACTAGCGTTGATATGGGATCAAATCCGCCAACATCCTGGGATTGAATAACCCAACATGTGCCAACTAAAATGAACATTGGGGACTTCACATGAATCAACTAACCCAACAAAAAAGGATCTCACTAGCCAAACACTGGCCAAACATGGGGATATCTCGGAAGCTTCAAAGTTTTTACATGTATCATGTGGGATCTCAAGTTGTGGTTGGCCAAAAAGGAACAACTTTACGGTACCTAAAGGGACCAAATATTTAGCCAACTGATTTCCAATGTGTTGATGCAACCAGCTTAGCCTTACGATTTGTGGACCCTGCTATTTGTGAATCAAACATCTCTTCTGTGAATATATGTCTGAATTGTGAAGAACCAACTCCTCAAATGTCTGATACGTTGCTGTGATCAATTCCCATCTGTGATGAAGTCACCATAGTTGGTTACTTATATCCCCTAATACTTATATCCCCATTATCTCCCAGTATTTTCCCCGTTAGATCCTCGCTAAATCCCCGAAACCTCTGCTGATCGGCCAATGTTCATATTGCGGGCGATCCAAAAGTGACGTCCTTATTTCTGGGGGCACTGAAAACCCCACCATTGTTCTTGGTCCTTGTGCAAAGTTATGCCTGTTTGTTTCCCTTCAATGCTGATGGTTTTGGTGATTCAATGGATCTTCCCGACATGGCATGATGTACTCATATGTACTCATCCACTTCCCGGCAAAAAACCTACAAGCCCCATATGAGATCCCAATATGAAGAAATCCTAGAATGCATATAAATGTCATAAACATGCATGTCTGTAACCCAAATCACTCCAAATGGATGCTTAACTACCGATTCCAAGGGTCAAAATCCTCCAATTCAAATCAGCAATCATTAGACTTGCACGTAGATCAGATCAGTGTACTACTGTAGCAGTTACTAGCAACATGCCCAAGTATATATATATATATAATTATATCAATTTATTAATATGTATATATATATATTAATAGAGAGAGAGAGAGAGAAGGATGGCCATAGATAAACCATGCATAGCTACGAATGCAGAAAGGGACTGTCTTGGCCAGTTCCTCGCCTGCGATGCGCTGCTCCGCCGGGAGCTGCTTCGGCCCTGCCACGGGACTGGGGAGACGGTCGTGGATTTTGGTCTATTTTTGCCATGCAGTTATGGCCATTTACCAGTTATAGCTGGTTATAAATGGGATTATACATTCTATAAATGGGGTTATAAGTACTTATAACTGATAAATGGCCATAACTGTGGAAACATTGAAAAAATGAATGTTGTCTTAAGAATCGAACAAGTTCGGGTAATTGAATTTTGTTCATTTTTATATATTTTTATTTTACCCGAACAAGAACAGATTGAATGTTGTCTCAAGCAGTTCAGAATCGAACAAGGAAACACTGGATATTCTCCTATCAACGGAGTTTAGTCAGTTGATGTCAGCTCTCCCAGGACTAGCTCTTTGGGGCTTTGGTCACTTTAGTCACTTAGACTTAATAGTAGTGAACAAATCTGGGTTGGACTGGTTACCTGGTTTGACCAACAAAATATATGGTTATCACCACCATTCACCAAGGGATCCTATGGATCTGACACCTCGAACCCCGCACCTGAGCCTGTATGTCCTGTGGGTTGTAGAAAGGACCTCCCACCTGGAATTGGTGCTCGTTGGGGGGTCTCAGTTGGGATGCGAGTTTTCCTTGAAACCACTGTGAAATCGGGCTGATGTGGGTTCATACATATACACATACATATACATATACATATACATATCATATATAATATTATATATATATATGATGATAATATAATCAATAATTACAAAATATGTGCGATGGTATATAGTCGGTCCACCGGATTTCCCACATGACATCCACATGACCACTGGGCCGGCATCCCCAGGTGGTATAGCTTGATGGCACTGGGTCGCTAACATTACTGTTGGAAGTATCCGTCCAGTTGCATCTAAACCGTGCCGTCGTTGCGGGTTGGATTTTGTCCCTTGGATCGGGGGGGATCTGTGAAGGTCAAGTTCCTCGGTTCGTACTATGCAATGCAGTGAAACTGGTGTTGAAATTCACTGGTTGGTGGTTTTAACCATCTTGAAAAATATGAAAGACAATGGGAAGGCTTATCCCATATATTTTGGAAAATATAAATGTTTGAAACCACCAAGCAGAAAATCCTGCTTCATTCACGAGCTGAATTCATTTAACCATGTTTAACCACCCTTTGAGTGGAATCTCCATTGTGCATTTTGTCCAGATGCTCTCATGCATCTTGCTACTTGCTTCACCCACCCAGAGTGAATCCATACGTAGCAACCGCAAAATTACATAGAACATGTAGGAAACCTGGCAATATGGGATAAATATAATCTATACATCCTGGAAATGATGTTCGGATCTTTTCAGCATCTTTTTTGTGATGACTATAATTCTATAAATATACACATGCAGCAAATTCCAAACTTCTACGAATCCCACGTGCGAATTTGCTGATGGAAGGGATCAGATGGGCACCTTCGGAAATCTGATCCAGAACGCAACACAAAGAAATCCCTTCTGTTCACGAATTAATGGATGGTTCATCCATAGATGGTCCCCCATTTTATGGGGGAAAAATGGAAAAAAAGAAGAATCGGGTAACACCAAAGACCTAATAAAATAACACCATTCTCATCCCAACAAATAGAACTTAGGGGACGAACATTCTTTTTTGGGTCGATTTGTTTTTTTCGCGTTTGACAATCCCCAAAGCCTAAATCAGCGAAATCTCCGCATCTGTGAATGATATATCATCCTATTTATTTTCTTAAATATGCTTTGATTATCTTTGATTCCCAATTTCTGCTGTTCCAATCTACATTTGTCTGGGGAACATGTCACCAGGAATCGGTTGACTCTCCAAGTAGTTGATTGTTGTTCGCTGCAACCTTGACGTTTGCACGTGACCGATCCCGCATATCCTTTGACATGCTCAAATCCCTTCGTAGCGCTAGCGTTTTTGAACTTTCCAAAACAATAAACTATAAACTCCAAAACCCTGAAAGTCCAACCCTAAAACCCTCAACCCACAAACCCTAAAACCCTAAATCCTGAAAGCTAAATTTAAAGTCAAAATGCTGCGTATAGCAAGTTTCGTTCATCCTCGGGTGACAAGCACAGTGTTTCGGTGTGTTATTTGGATATGGGCCATATGGGCAAACTTCCGGGTTGTTTGCGCTTATCTTCAACTGATCATCAACTCATTTGAACTCAACTAGCAGTCCATCAAGAATCCATGCTGCATCTGTAAGAAAAAAACTAACGTTTTGTCCAAATCTGATCGACCCATGAGTTTTTCCCGTGTTCAATGGTTCATCAACGAATTTGACCTCGAAAAATCCCCACCCCCAAGGCGTCTTCGCCCCTTTCGGTGACCCCACCGAGGCGTTGCTGCTGCGCCGGGAGTTGCTTCGTCCCTGGAGCACATGGGGACTGGAGTGGTGTATATCATCCTTATTTGGAAGTTCCATTGTTAGATTGTTTCCACAAATTTATCCCAACTATAGTCAAATAGTGGTATATACCATATCACTTATCTTCAGACTTGGACAAGAAGTTCAATTGTCTAGTTCTAAGGACTGCATGTACTTCCATCAACTGATTATCAGGTGGTAAAGCTCCTTGAAGCTCCTAGGGAACATAATTATCCTTAGGCTCCTAACCAATCCCTCCAAACCAGCGGATAGGCAAACAAATGCAACTCATACACACACATATATATATACATATATATATATGTGTATATATATACATATATATATACATATATATATATATACATATATATATATACATATATATACATATATATATATATATACATATATGTGCATGTTGACTGGGATTAAGACAAATATGTTTAATACATAAGACACACATGTTGGATTGATGTCATAGTAAAAACAAAACCAACAACTTGGGATGTTGCAAACAACAATTTGGATTCAAAATTTGGATCCAACGGAAAAACATGCTTCGACCGAAGGGATTTTAGCCAAGAAAACACCGGCACCGAATTGAAACAACATAGGACAAATCCTGTAGGGTGACCATGGCACAACCTGCAACTTTGACAAAGACTTTCTGCCGGGATCATACTTGACCAAAAATGGTGGATACCAAAATACCCGTATTAAACAAAAACACAAAAAACAAACAACAATTTAAATGGAAAAGATGATGATCAACCATCAATTTCGCGGGGGGTACCTTATTTTGAGACAATCCTGCATGATGATCCTGCTTGGGAAGTGCTGGCGGTCGCAAAAGACCACAGCCCCGAGCTAAAGATACAGTAGAGTTCATGGAGCAAAACAGAGACTCAATCAAGTAACCAAATCCTAATTGTTGAATTGACCAAAACCAGGTTGATGAACCACCAATCAAAGGTAAACTATACAACCATCATTGTTTCCTCTTTTTGACAAGAAACCAACAATAGAGGATTTCACCAGCAAGAAACAGGCGTCAAACATCCACTACTGATTTCTTCATCAGCACCACAGTCCAAAACCACCATTTCTTATGGAGACATGTAGATGAATATGGGTTGATTGCGATGATCACCAACAATATGTACCATTCTTGAAACTACCAATCCTGCCAATAAACATTTGTATATTGTATATAATATGTATACATATAATATACATATGTATATGTATATATATATATATATGTATATATATGTATATATATATATGTATATGTATATATATACATGATTATATATGTATATATATGTATATATACATATATGTATACGTATAACATTGGGTTTGTCCACCCAGTCCGAAACTTGTATAGATTGGACCATTCTACTCCTTGTGCCACTCATCTCTATACATCAATTCAGAAACGCCCACCTCTGTTGGTCATTTGGAGCCCGTCTCACCATCCCAAAAGTATGCTTGTCATTGGGGATCATCATCGAATCCCAACAATGGTTGAACATATAGAACATATAGAGACATAACAAATGATACCCCTCTGGTAAACATACAAAAAGCTATTGAAAATGGCCATTGAAATAGTGGATTTACCAATGAAAAATGGTGATTTTCCATAGTTACGTTAGTTCACCTCTGATAGTAAATTTTGGATAAACATGAATGGTTCTTTATGGACATGTTCATCGATGTTAACGAATGTTCATCCATCAAATTTCATCCCAAATCATCGATGTTCCAACAAACAATGGGGCTGATATGTTTGTTTGTTTTTTTGTTAAACCTTTATGAACTTTCAAATAAATCAGTGAAAATTGACGTGAAATTTGTTTTTTAAAACAACCTTTACGAACTTTTAACACAAGTCAGTGAAAATTGAAGTGTTTTTTTTAAATGAAATTTGATGTTTATAGTTCTTTCTACCAAAATCGAAGTGAAAACTTGGCTCCACGCCTGCGCCTCCAGGTCTTGTGGGTTATAGAAGGGACCCCCAGCTCCGGCCACCTGTCAGTCATGGTCCGGTGCAACACCCTGCTTTCTGAACGGAAAGAAGTGATTTATTGACAATATAACCAACATGGTAGTTCATCCTCAAAAGTCATCAAATGACTTTTGTATATTCTAAAAAAATATGATTTGATATGATTTGATAATAGCAAGAATAATAAGTCTGGAACATTCGATGATGGGAGACGTTATAAATGTTATAATGATGGCTCAATAGAGATCAACATTGTAGCCAAAAAGGATTTAATTGATAATGGTGGAACCTTATGTGGGAGATAACTCCAGATCTCTAGGCAACGGGTCTGCCTGAAAACGGGAGATTTTTGATGAGTAACCGATGGATGGATCTTAAGTTGGTATGGTCAACATTGGGTAGCACGAATAGTGCTAAGGTTGGAATAACTTATATAGTGCCTTAAACAATAGTTAAATAGTTGTATAACAACAGAATCTAAGCCACGGATCCCTCATCAAGTGGCGTTGGAAAATTGTTGTTTTGCTGGACTGTTCATGTTGCGCTTCTGGAGAAAGTTATTTTCAGTTTCAGGCTCCCCATGTTTCCAATTTGTTGATGGTTCTGTGATAAATATCAGTTTACATGATTAATGTGGCTCACAGTCATGGTGGCCCTTTGAGCAGGAAGTCAACACATTTGTGAAAGGGCAAGTTGTCAACTGAACAGCATCATAGCGCGGACGATAAAGACCTGTGCATGTACCATGGTATACATGGTTTATGGTCTTGCATCCCATAAAGGGAACCCTTCTAGTGATATATATATTAACAAAAAGAAAAAGAACCTTATTATTTACTGGACTGATGACCATCCCCGAATATGAAAAAACACCCCATGTTTTGACCATGACACGAATGTAACTGACTGCCCTGGCAAACATCAGTGTCAAGTAAATAATTAGTAGGATGCTGACCCCTTTTTGTAGGGATTAAGGGCTGGGTCAAACCCTGTTGGGGTCTGAAAACATCGACAGAACTGTGATCTGAAAACATCTGAAAACTAAGCTTCCGCCATGGGAGACTTGGTCCATGTACCCATCATTTTAAGCGACGTCTAGGTCTGTCTGTCCATAAGATGGGGGAAATGTGGACAACCCGATGCCATCAACCTACCATCTGGAGGTGGTTTATACATTTTAGACCATCCTTAAAAGTAGTGATTTGTGGGATGGTTTATGCCATTCGATTTACCACGTTATATATATAATACATATCAGTATCTGGTTCAACCAATTTAAAGGGCTTTGTCACGTGGGAAATCCGGTGATGGACCGACCATTTTCCATCACACTTTTTGTATATTATTATTGATGTGCATATGTATATATATATGTATATGATAGATAATGATTAGTTAATGATTAATAGTTAATGATTAGTTACGGTAATGATTTATCCAACTATCCTTTTTGAAGACCATCACTCACCCCTCTCAGCGGACACCTGGTTGGTGTACACCGTCTGTGAGACGTTGCTGGATCTGCGGGACGCGCTTCGCTCCTGTTGAAAGATATCCAGCAACGTATAGCAATGGGAAAATAAAGATATCATCATTGTTAATGCATGATTTATATCATTTATGCAATTTATGACTATACAATATATGATTATCCATGATTAGTTGTATTATGAGAATCAGGTGTGTATATATAATTTAATATCCATCACATATAAACATATATATATATCATATGACAAACATACATGCATACACTACATTCCATTACCTTGCATTACATTACATTACATTTACATTACATTACACTAGCATTGCATTGCGTTGCGTTGCATTGCATTGCATTGCATTACATTACATACATACATACATATATATATATATATATCATATGCAATGACTTACCCGTCTGTTGACAATATACCATTCTTTTCTACACAACTGGATCATCTTGGTGGCAAATGTTAGCACATATTCAATAAACGGAGCATATTATTAACAAACCAAAAACTGGGTCTTATCCGGTCGTATCAAGAAATATGAGAAGATATGGCTGGGGATTTCAAAGAATTTCATAGATATGTCCGACATTAAAAGTGGGATATGACAAACACACAATGATAGGACCAAGCCGGAGAACACCATGCAGATGCTTCCTTTCTCGAGTCATCCCGGCAAATCTCGAAGCCCATCCCTCGAATGGTCCGAACATCCATAGCTTCAAAGCCGGCCACCGTCATTAATCGAGCGTCGGTGCCACAGATCCTGCCACAGCCTCTCTGCTTGGGAAATTTCTTGCATTTGAAGATGCTTGGGAACAAAATCGGCCCATAGCTGCCAAAAATGTGAAGGACTGCAGGTGAAGGAAAACCAATGACTGTGCCTGTACCGAGGACATTGTGTATATATATGATATATAATATATATGAGAAAGTGACTCCTCACAAAAGTCTTCAACAACAACTCAAAAAATCCGAAAACGCAACAAACCAACCTCAACAATACGGGACATGTTGGGGACATTGTATGCCCATGCAGGGATGTATAATTATTTGAGCTGATTTACAATCACACCTGACACTACCATGGCCAACACGATGGTAGACATGTGTCTGCCACAAATGCCGGATAGCCGAAGCATCAAGTTTCCGTTTTATGACACACTGGCTATGCTAGCCCCCGATGTTTGGCCATAATACATACCTCACAAAATGTGCAGCTGTTCTTATCTTTGGATGATTAGTATCTCCTTAAATACCCAGCCATTTGGCTTGCCCAGGCTGGGTTTCCTGATGTAAGCTGGAAACAAACCAGGCACCCCCATATCCGATAATTAAACAAACGCATCATAGTGCTTGACAGGAAATCATCACCAAAATGTCAAGCACATCTACGACCTTTTGGTCATCAAGCACGGCGATGTACAATAAACATCAATAAACTATACATGATGTCTTAAGTTGGGAACATTATCATCTATAATCATCTATAATCATCTATATATGTTTTTGGGGATTTTCCAGCTTGCCATGTGTGATTCCCTGATCTGGCTGACCTCCCCAGGCTTTACAAAATCCAACTCCGATGGGGAGAATTCCCTGGTTCTCTGAAGATTCGGCGGAAATGTTGACTGAAGGTCTGAAGCATTTTCACCAGGAATTACATGTAAGTGCAGTCTAATGTATGTCTAATGTATGTCTAATGTTATTTAATTATCTGAATTGCCGGAGAAGGTTTCAACCTTCTCCCAAGATAAAAACGGACAAGCACTTCCCGGTGGAAACAGTATTCCCATTGGTGTCGGCATGGCATAATTCCGCACCCAGAAACCCCGGTGGAAAGGCATCCCTGAATTCTGGCCACGCTCGCCGGTAAAAATGATGACTGTTGTGTAGCTCGCTCTGATCCCAAATGACGTGTCTATATACCTAAATAGACCTAAATACAAATTTCAAAACCCAAGATAGATTAAGTTGGCAGAGTATGTTTCTCAGACATACACTAGATACTTCTAAAGGTATAGATGGATATGGTAAAATCTATCAGATACGGTAGATTTATTGACTATTTAATTGTTTATCACTCATGGATGGTTTGATTATCCCTATAAATCCGAAAATAATCCATAGGTTTTATAGGCAGGTTAAAACCATAATTTGGATATTCCCGCTTCTATAATCCGATGATATTCCCTTTAATCCCAAAATTGATATTCCCATACTATTATGGATTATAAGAGTTTGTAAGCCTATAACTCCCTAATTTCCCTATTACGTATTCCCATAGGTTTTATTAAGGAAAATATCCACCAACTGGCGGATCCGCACCTGCGGTCCCCTGCTGCCACAGGAGGTCCGCGAAGAGGCGCGCGAGGAGATTTCCTGGCGAGAAACGGATGGCATTTCGCCGAGAAAAAATGGGGATTCAAAAATTGGGTTTGAACCATCAAAGATTGGGATTTGACATTCAACCATCAAACAATTGGGATTCAACCAGCAAAAAAAAGGATTCAAGCAGCAAAAGATAAGGATTTCAACAGCAAAAAATAGGGGATCGTAGTAGCAACAATTGGGATTAAGGCAACATAGGGATTTTACGAGCAAAAACGGTGATTTAGGCAACGAAAAAATTGGGATCGAACTAGGAACAAGTGGTGATTGAAATTGGGTCACTTGGGTCATAATTTAACGAGGGAACATTGAGATTTCAATGGGAATTTATCTAATATGTGGAGTTCACCTGCAAATGGTTGACGCAAAGAACTCATGAATAGGGTCCGTTGTTATATCTGCTATAACATGTTATAGCTAAAGTTTTTATATGTTTTCATGACTTTCATGGGGGTTATGAACCAATTGATGGAATGGGCGGTAATCAGTATATACATCTCATGCAGAATGATCAATGCCGGATGTCTTGTTGATCAAGCAGATTTACGTGTTTTGAAGTGTCCAATTTAAACAAATTATACATTATTTCCCGCCTGAAACTGCAAGATGCGATGCCATTTTTGTTCAGACATGAGATTATACACTCAACATATTTCAACAAAAATTGCCGTATCTTATGACCTTCATTTGGATTTTTTGGAAGTTTTGGAAGTTTTCAATCCATGGGGGTATAATCATCCATTTGTTTGTGATTTTCCACAGTTATGGCCATTTACCAGTTATAGCTGGTTATAAATGGGATTATACATTCTATAAATGGGGTTATAAGTACTTATAACTGATAAATGGCCATAACTGCAGGAAACCATGCCAGCTTCCCATGGGTTCCCTTAAGGGTTCCCGGGTTCCCGCCTGCCCCATGGCTCCAGGCAATGGACAATCGCCGTTGGGGGCGTGCAACGAGATCGCGGGCGTCTCCACGTAGTGCAGATCCGAGACGCCTCAGTTTGCGCACACTGGTGTGGCAGGTTGGGAACCATAAAACAAATCTCCAGATACAGTGGCTAAATCACCATTATATGATACATTATATATATAATGATATATTATCTAATATAAATAATTATATATAATTATATATATATATAATTACATATATATATAATGTTTGCGTCTGATTAGTGTGAGGGCCCCCCCCCCAAACAATTTGAGGATACTCTATAACTCGCACTTTTTTTGCCCCCCCTCAACATTTTTTTGGTCAATCAAATTAAGAAAGGATTTCAATTTACTTTCAATTGATTTCAATTTACTTTCAATTGATTTCAATTTACTTTTAATTAATTAATTTACTTTCAATTGATTTCAATTTACTTTTAATTTACTTTCAATTG
>Ga0126342_10015794_pt1 | contig 13202 bp, 10 predicted proteins | sample Cyp1metagenome_FD_92528 | JGI IMG/M metagenome (GOLD analysis project Ga0126342, IMG submission 92528) | Coral microbial communities from Lord Howe Island, Old Settlement Bay, Australia - Cyphastrea 1 metagenome | ecosystem: Host-associated > Invertebrates > Cnidaria > Coral ... | reverse complement strand
TTTTGTACATTTTGACTTCGAAATGTGCTTCGCACCACAACGGCGTGCAATTTTTCATCTCTCGTCTGGCCAGCTGGCTCCGCACCCGCCGCTTTAGCGAGCCTACTTTTCGACCCTCCGGAGACACAAATCATTGGAAAAACAAAGTGTTTCGCGACTTTCCTACCTTTTCGCGCATCTGTATCTTCTGTCTTCTTACTCTTTCTCTTCTGATCTTCTGTCTTCTAATCTTCCTCTTCTCTCTGCCTCTGCCCTGCTCTGCTTTTCATCTCTCCATATTGTCGGAAGTTTGACTTCTAAACTTCCTTCGATTAACTATAGTTACATCTACTCTATAGCATCCGAACCAATCTTTTCAACCGTAGGACTGCTTGCCTTCTGATTTTCCTTTTGGGAAGAATTCAATATAGTGGTCCTGCGAACAAAGACAGATTTTCCATCCCAATTTCACCCTCCAGGGGCATTTCAGGCACCGGCTTGACTTTTTCTGCTATTCTTGATGAGGGGACAGATAAGACATCAGTAGATGCGTTCACCTTGGAGGATTCAGGGCTGTCTTTCCAGACAAGCAATACCGATGCGTCGTCAATTTGTGTCACCCATATATAGGAAAGCCGCCGATTTGAGAGCTCTCTGCAACTCGCGCTGCCGCCTGTTTTGCCTTCTTTTGTGTTTCTTGCGCCATCTCTTCTGGAGATCATCTGCTATTTCTGCTGCTATGAACGAAGCGTGAAGAAGATGGTCTGCACTCGGTTGCCATCCCATCGGGCATGCTTGAGAAGCTGCACCTTCCTTCGTTGATGATGAGGTGGTTTTGAAACGGTAGACATAACGAAGTCCTTGAAAGGTCTTTGCGTAGAGCTTCTGTGTGAAAGGCAGCAAGCACATAGCGAAATTGGAGTTATTTGCACGCACCAACTTAGCGATTCCGTTCACGGGGGTCCCACTTAGTGATCCACGGTTGGAGGACTTACGATCCGTGGGATGATACGAATCAAGTGGAATGCGATCCCTGGAAGTTTATCCCAAGTTAAGTGGGTTTACCCTCTGGTAAACATACAAAAAACTATGGAAAATTGTGCTTTACAGTGGATTTACCCATTAAAAATGGTGATTTTCCATACATAACTATGGAAAATCACCATTTTCAATGGGTAAATCCAAAATTTCTATCACCATTTTCAATAGCTATGTAAACGTTTACTAGAGGGTATCTACTGTATCTACTGTGCATGGAAGACATCTTGCACCAGTTTGTAGATTCGCATCCGCTGATAATCCCATTATTGTCCCAGTGTTTCATGACTATCCAATAGACTATCCGATAGATATCAACTCCAGGATTTCTTAGCCGTCCACTGGCAAAATATAGATCATATATCCCATTCAAAAGAAAGAACACTCATATCTCATATCCCCATGTTTGGTTGGTTTTGCATCCCCATTGTAGCTGGTTCTATATACCATTGTATCCCAAGTTGCTGGTTGGTATCCTCCCATTAAATATCCAACTCAAACAGAGGGTGGTGCACCATAGTTTGTTAAGTTGCTCCAAAACCCCCACAACTACTTCGATGCATCTACCATAAACATCCATAAACCCAAGTGAAATTGGAGTTATGGACGCACCAAGTCGGCTAACAAAAAACTTGGGCACCAGTTTGCATCTTATCTCAAACTTAGTGATATATATATATATACGTCTCCAGTGAAGCTGCACCAAGTCGCCAGACTTCATCTGGTGGCTACTCCAGACCTTCCCACGAGCCCAGGTGCCACGGCGCAGCTGACTGCCCGACTGCCCCATCATCTCTGAATATCCAATTCAAACAGAGGGTGGTGCACCATAGTTTGTTAAGTTGCTCGAAAAAGCCCAAAACATCCATAATAAGCCCAAGTGAAACTGGAATTATAGACGCAGCAAGTTAGATAACTTACAAAAATTGGGCACCAACTTGTATCATATAAAAAAGATCAAAGTTCCATATTTTTTAAATCACATAAAAGTCACATCAGAAAACACATTCAAAAATCACGTATTTAAACACATTTTCCCCAATTAGCTATCATAAATCAGCTATAAATCCCATTAAACCCACATTTTCCTATGGTTTCCAAACGGGTTTCCCATGATATCATCATCATGTTCCCACCCACGGCAACATCACCAGTGGTGCTTCAGGCGCCATGGGATCCACGCTCCTGGTCCAAGCGCTGAGCCCACGGGATCCACGCAGGTCTTGTCGGCGAAGGAACGGAGCCTTGGAAAATGGTCAATGGATTTACATCTAGATGATTGATAGATAGATAGATAGATAGATTTAAATCTTATATATATATATTATACATTACATATTACATATAAGAAAGATATATATATATATATATCACATATGCTAAATATAAATATATATATAATCTATGTATATATATACCCAAGTTATTTAACGCAGCTATAGGGGAAAAAAAAGAAAACACATTTTCCAATGGTAAAGGCAGATCATCCATAAATGGACCATTGTCCATAGCTATGTTAAATAGCAAAAGTGTATATATATGTATATAGCTATAGCTATATAATGAGGATGTAATAATGGATATAATCTATGATCTTAATATATATATATATATGTATATAATGAATACTAATGGTATAACGGATATAGAATCCTGGCTTCAAAATATGATCGAATGATGGTGGATGAGGATAAAGCGGATATATACCAGCCATAATTGGGATATAATCGAACATAACATACATATACATATATACATAATGCATATATAATTATATGTATATAACTTTTAACGAACAAATCTGGTTTGAATCATTTGTGAATCACCAAAAGGCAGCCCGATTGACATGCAGAAACATGTTGCTACTCCTAAAACAGCGAAACTGCCTAGCGCGGAAAAACAAGCTGTCGGATGGTCTGTCCCCCAACACATGCCTAACCTTAAATATGCCCATGATTCTTGGTGGGATATCAAATGCCAATCCTCCGTTGCTCTTAGTCAAAGGGTCAAAAAAAATCACCCCATCAAACACACAACCCATCACAAAGCGGTCGGTGTCTGGCAATTTTGGCCGCCAGTTTTCCGAGTTTGGGCAGTCAAATCCTAGATGATGTGGTGAAAATACACCACCAGTGTTGATGGTTAAATCTCCCTATTGATGGTTAAATCATCTTAAATCCCTAGTGATGGTTAAATCCCATGAAAATATTCATTTATATCCATGAAACAGTGCCATTTATATCCAGATACCTCGCAAAAGATAACAAAATCTTAGCTGGTTAGTTAGCAGATAATTCCATACCAAATCAATGGCCATTTTAGGAACCTAAATTGGAAGTACCTACCATATAAGGCTTATGTAAGGCCTATGTAAGGGAATATCCCCACAAAAGATGGCCTTATATGGTACAGTACCTCCATTTTAGGATCCTGAAATTCCCATTGACCAAAAGACTATTTTGGATTAGTTTCTACCCATCTAAGATGTTGACCTGTCGAAATGCCATACCTGGTCAAAGGGAACCTCAACAAAATTCAAACAGAATTCTGTCCGGATGAGACCCCCCTACATAGCTAAGTTGACTTATAACTTAATTAAGTAGGGTTTATGGGGTTGAACTATAATCAATGGGTTTATATAAATAATGATACGTATAAGAAAGTTTGAAAGCTATAAATGATGAGATAACTATAGTTCGTGGTTTGATACACCAACTTCTAACTGCTCGGGCTTCATCTTGTGCAAGTTTCAAAGACATCCGCAAGGCTGGCCCGCGGCTTTGCACGGCAGACCGAGGACAATAACTGTCCGTCAGGCAAGACCAACCGAAGACTCTGGAGGGGAACTGTAAATTCACGCGCAATGCGCTTGTGAATTTTCCAGGCAAGGTCGGATGGAGATACATTCAAAGATATCACTTCTTCCCCATTGAAACCAGAGCAAGTCAGCACCATGGAGTCATCTTGACAAACACAATCTAGTTGCAACACGCGGTCTCTACATATGTCTGGACGCATATCTGAAACGTAGCAAGTCCCTGCATCCGGAGTCAGAGTTTGGAATCCATGCCCCTCACAGGTCCCGCAGGTCACAGCAATGCCATCGCTTCTGAGCAGGACTGTGTGAGATCCACCTGCAGAAACTTGGAGATATGTAAGTCCGTCATCCAAAGGGGGAATGTCGCATTGTCCATTCCTATTTTCCCCGCAAGCTACAGCATCGCCATCACTTCTGACAAGTACTGAGTGAAATCCACCTGCAGAAACTTGGAGATATGTCAGTCCATCTTCGAGAGGTGGAATATTGCATTGGCCAGACTCATTCACTCCGCAAGCCACAGCACTGCCATCACTTCTGAGAAGCACTGTGCTAAATGCACTTGCAGAAACTTGAGTATATGTAAGTCCGTCATCCAAAGGGGGAATATTGCATTGCCCATAATTGTTCAGTCCAAAAGCCACAGCATCGCCATCGCTTCTGAGAAGCACTGTGTGATGCGTGCCTGCCGACACTTGGGTATAAGTAATACTATCATCCAAAGGTGGAATGTTGCATTGACCAGAATCACCTCTTCCGCAAGCCACAGCAATGCCGTCACTTCTGAGAAGTACTGTATGATGGGCGTTTGCAGAAACCTGAGTATATTTCACTCCGGCATCCAAACAGGGAATGTCGCCCTGTACATGCCTGAGTCGCAGAGCCACAGCAAAGCCATCACTTCGAAGAAGTGCGGTACAAGGTCCTCCGGCAGAAACCTGGGTATATGTCAGCCCGTCCTCCAAAGGTGGAATGTCCTGTCGAAGTTTTCCGCAAGTCACAGCTTTCCCATCACTTCTGAGAAGTACTGAGTGAAATGCACCTGCCGAAACCATTGGCACGAAGACGTATGCATATGTTTTGAACCATTCTCAGAACGTTCGGCTGGACGTTCATATCACTCCGACAAGTGCGAAGATTCTACCAGACCCAAGAGTTCCTACAAATCATGCAACCAGAGCAAGGTTTTGTTTGATTACAACATGCTTGTTTTTTGATAATAGGGTACCCCAAAAATCCCATAATGAATCTTCATGTTCGGCATCAAAGTTGTATAAACTGGCGGCATACTAACCATTCTCCGAGACACCCAGCTACCCAGCTACCCTTTGTTGGAAGATCTGGAAATCCTTCTCTAAAAACCACATGGTTCAGTCAGAACACCAACATCCAACATCCTAAGAGGCACCTGAGAAGATCTTGCTCAAGATGATAAAATATGATCAATGTCAACCCCGGATGAGACATGTCACCATGTCAAAAAAACTTTGCGAACTGGAAAATTGCCATGTGAAAAATAGGTAGATCATCTATAAATCTATGGTCCATATTTTCCAGTTCGCTATATCATGCTATATCTATAAATGGTCCATATTTCCAGTTCGCTATGTAACTTAAATTACCAGAGGATTCCCATAAACCTATTCCCATAAGCCATCGATTCTCCAGTCATGGTGATTTTCGGAAAAAACACATCACCATCTCAGCGTTGAGTAGAGAACGTTGATTTTCCCATGGGAAAACTAGCTCCATTTTAGAGTGGATCTAACTATATAGATCTTTTTCCCACCAAAAAAAACATAGAGTGGATCTAACTACGTATATTTTTCCCACAAAAAAAAAAAAACATGATGGTTACCCTCCCTTAAACTAACAGTTTGCTATTGAAAATGGCCATAGAAATAGTGGATTTACCTTAAAAATGGTGATTTTCCATAGTTACGTTAGTTTACCAGAGGGTACCCTCCCTTAAACCAACATAGATGTGGAGTTTACCCACCAGTTCTAGATCATTTACCTACGGAAACCGTTGGTTTTTCACCGTGCTTTTGTGTGATTACCTAAAGGCTAACATGTCATGATACCATCGCAAAAGACAGGTAAATCATGAGAATCATCTATAGATGGGTCATGCTCCTATTTTTATCATCATTATTATTGCTATTATTACTGGTTGGTGGTTTTATCCATCTTGAAAAATATTAGTCAATGGGAAGGATTATCCCATATACTATGGAAAATAAAACATGTTTGAAACCACCAACCAGATTATTTCTATCATCATTATTATTACTATTACTGCTATTATTTTATATATGTATATATGTGTTATATGATATGTGTTTCCCCACTAGATCCGATGATGCTTAACGATCATGGACTGATTTTTTTGGCCGAATCCAGTTCTCCAAGGCACAAGCCCTTCGTGGGCATCTGCTTGGCATCCGCCTCCACAAAGCCAAAGACTTGATCTGAGAAGGCCTGCAACGAGGGGTTCCAGCTCAGGAAAAACCTGACAGGGCAAAAATGGTGCCTTAACATGTGAATGAAGCTTAAAATGGTTTAGTTTAAGTAATTTTAAAAATGGTTTAAGTAGCTTTAAAATGGTTTAAGTAGCTTCAAAAAATGATGAACATGTGGATTTTGACCAGCAAAATGCGGCAAACATGGTGGTTGAACCAGGGAACATAGTATGAGCAAATGCGGATTTTGGCCACCAAAATATGCGGATCTAACCTAGAAAAATGCGAATTACCGCAGAAAAGAAAATGGGGGTTTACACCAAAAAGTGCAATTGTACACATAAAAACATGAGTACAACAAACTGCAAACAAAAAAACGAACGAACGATCGAACAAACAAACAAACAAACAAACAACCAAGCAAGCAAGCAAGCAAGCAAGCACGTTTGTAAACGAGCGTTCTTAACTTTCTATCAAGGAACTGCCATACCCAAGCTGGAACAATGGTTGCACTATGTTGGACTTCGTTATTGGCTTAGTCTTCTTGGCAAGTTGGCCTCATGGTGAGATTTCAATGAGATTCCCTAACTTCAATCCCCAGGTTGCTGAAGTCCCATGTTTCTTGGGTCAATCACCATTTTTGGAGGGTAAATCCCAATGTTACCTAAATCCATTTATATCCTATAATCTCCCATGCGCACTCGGGAAAAAAAATATGAGCCATCTATGTCTATACCGTATATATACCCTCCATGGGACATGCCGGCTTTCTTGGCTATACAAATCCATGTTTTTTTTGGTCGGTCACTATTTTGTTGGTTGAATAATAACCTGTATGGAGGAAACCTATCCATGTTTGCGAAAGAACCCCATATATAGTAACTCCAATCCTTAGTCTCACCATTTTCGCTGACTAAATCTCCAGTAATATCCATGTTCTGGCTTACCATCTGGTTATTTAACATAGCGATGGAAAATCCCGTAAATAAATGGAGGTTTCTAGCTGGGAATATCCTCTATTTCTATGGGCCATCTATACCATGGCGAACTGTTAGTCAGAACCAGAGGGTAAATCCACATCTTTCTTGGTAAAATCACTGCTTTCCTTTACTTCAGGATCATTCCACTGAACATCACCGCTTTTTCGAACGGACTGAAGCGGCTTCGTCACCGACGATTTCTGGGAGAGTCCTCCAGGTGGGATCTAAGCAAACTCCACATCTTGCTTCGTAAAAAATCCCAGAAAATCCCACATGACAAATCCACATCTTGATGAAATCCCTATTTAAAAAAAAACCATGATGTCCCATTCAACGCAGTAAATCCCCATGAAATCCCCATGAAAATCACCGAACTACGAAGTAGGGGGCACCTCCTCACAGCTGGGGCCGCCGGAGTAGGCCCAGCGGTCGTAGAGGTAGCTGGCGGAACCTGGTTCTGGAGTTCATGGGATTTTATAACCTTGGGAATCTATAGGATAACCATGGATGTTAGTGGGATGTGGATGTTAATGGGATTTCAGGAGATTTATTTATCATGACATCATTTTTGACCTTGCGCGCAGAGAGTGAAAAAATAAGGGGATTGTTCAATGAGTCAGTGGATATTTGTTTCGTCGTTGAACCCAGTCGGACTGGTGCCACTGATGGCTTTTTGCCGCAATGGCAGCCTGGCATCGGCATCGGCAAGGCCATGTCCAATCCCTTTCCCCTACAGGATGGGGCCCCCAGTCGATAGCGTTCAGTTGCCTTGTAAGTGGCTGAATTCTATGGTTTATGGTAGATGTAACTGTAGTCAATGGGGGTTATTTCATGGTTTATAAACCAACTTATAACTGGGGGGCCCCATCCCCGAGTATTACATACATACCCTGCTGGTTGGTGGTATACCTACCTCTCTGAACAATATGAAAGTCAGTTGGGATGATGACATTCCCAATATATGGAACCAAAAAAAGATCCAAACCACCAACCAGATGAGTTAACGAGGTTCTTGGTTTTCCATAATGAGTGAAACTGCTGTTTTAGAGGCATTGCCCAATATGTTGAGGTGCTAAAACCATGTAAAAACACAGGGGAATCGTCGAAGTCGAAATTCTGCCTCCAACCGACCCAGTGGCAGGAAACTTTTAGGACCTATGGAAACTGGCAAACATCACCGCTGACGTCGGGAGTTGACACAAAGTCACTATAGGCTCCACGTTTTGCAGGGTGAATCCCTGGACATCCGTCGCAAGTCCAGGACAAAATCACTGCCACTGGTGCTGGACTGTAGGTCGTACAACCTGCGGCTACACAAGATGAACATGTAGCGGCAATCTGGTTCCACGGGGTCCTCGAAAGGGGTCCAATATCGATGAATCTGCGGAAGAGGTGGAACCATGAGAGTGCTTAATGGCACCTTAATCGGGTTTTTCGGACATCCACCACATTGCGAGGACGGTAGGACGGAGGCCAAGAAATGGCAGAATCTGCTCCACTGGGCCATTGGCAGCTTGCGGGCGGAGCCTGTCGCAATTTGGACATTCACAAACAGAATACCGCAAAATCAAGTGGTTGTATAATCAGGGTATACAAACGATTTCCAGACACACATCCAAATAGATATGCTACTAATACTCCATGAATATCCCAACATATGTTGTTTTCTACCCCCATGTATCTTTGCTCATTGAACCCATACAACCCAGTATCATATCAACTTGATTGTATGTATATACAGTAATCTCTCATGAATATCTAGATTATATCACTACGATTCCCTATGAATAGTCCCAAGTGGTGAAACCCATCAACTATTAGTTAGTTATATCCCTGTTGACCATTAACTTCTACATAAATCATCATCATGCTACCCTCGGATCAACCAACAGTTCGATGTGGAGAACCCATGAAGAAAAAAAACAGGAAAATAGTCTACGTGCTGGTCTTTTTGCACATCGAACTGTAAACGTTTATCTTAGGGTAACAACTATAATAGCATATAATAACTAGAATTTCAGTCATGCTTGATTTTCCAAAGTGAAAAAACGTTTGGAAACGGCCGTAACCACCATCCCTATCCCCAAAACTGCTTGCCACTAGCGCCCCAACATCCAACCCGCCGGCACCACGCTGAGCTCGCGACTGTCCTGCAAATGGCAACCACCATTGCTCCACCAAGCGTAATGGGCGCAGCCCTGCACGCTGGCGCAGCCTGACGGCGCCCAAACCTATAGAAACCCATGGGAAAATAAGGGAAAATCATGGGAAAATCATGGTGAACATACAGGAACATGATGATTTCATCTGGCCAAGCAATGGTGATTTAGAGGGATTTATACTGAATGGATGATAGCTAAGTTGATGCACACAACTTGGTCAACTGTTTTGTTTATGGAGAATATGATACTTGGCAAACCATGGCCACTCTGACTGACCTTTCACGGCATCTCTCTTTGACGCATCATCTCGTCCACCTATGTTCTGCCTGTCCTTGGCTGCAACTGTCTCTCCAACAACTGTTTCTCAAGCATTTCACATCGATTCTCCTTTTCCAACATCTGTTCCATCTGACATCGTCTCTCCTTCTCGTCACGTATACCTTCTGCTTCTCCACCAGCGCTTGAAGCGCAGCTGTCTCTCTCGAAGATAAGCGCCAGTGCGCTCTGATAGACTTCTCCACCGACAATAGTTGTCCTATGTTGTCCTATTTGGGTATACCAATGGTATACCAAAAATTGTCCTATTTTAGTACACCTCTAAATTCATATCCCAGTCTCTCATTGATATACCATGATATATACCATTAAATATCATGAAAACCAACGAGTAAGCGAGCCATGAAAAATAGTCCTATCCCATGATACTAGTTAGTTGATAGGTTTCCCAATCCTATGGCTTATCAGATGTTATCATAATCCCCAGGAGGTAGTATAAATATGTATAAATCCCTAGCTTGTAACCAATCAACCATCATTTACCAATCATTTACCAATCATTTACCAACTATATCCCCATATTTCTGATTCCAAAACCCTAGAAAAACCACGGTTGTGATTCCAATCCCCTTCTGAACCAATCATCCATCCCGTCTTTCCAGATTCGAGAGGCGTTGCTGACACTTGGTGGCACTCGTCTCCACCGTTCGCCCTGGCACTGATGGTGCTGATTTTTCAATAAATCATTAAGTTATTCCAAGAATAATAACCTATTTTAAGTTATTCATAGTTATTCCAAGTTATAGTTGTGAAAATGATAGTTATCTATAATAAGTTATTCAATAAATCATAGTTATGAAAATGATAGTTATTCATAGTTATTCCAAGATTATGATAATTCATATAGTTATTCATAGTTGATTAGGGGGATATAACTATAGCTGGTTGGTGGTATACCTACCCCTCTGAAAAATATGAAAGTTGGGATTTTTATTTCCAACTGAATGGGAAAAAATGTTCAGAACCACCAACCAGATACAGTTCACCTGGTGAACTGGCTTGAGTAGGGGGATATAACGAACTAGTATTCATGGGCTAGAGCAACCAACATCGTATTGGAGAACCATCAGTCAAAGGATTTCTCAATGGAACAAAAAATGGAATGGAAAAAAGGGATACAGTTTGCCACACCGAAATGATATTCGGAGGTATGTCTGAAAATGGTTAATGTTATTGACATACCCCCCGGCGGCGATGTTGATGGCTATATCGTAGGGAAAATGACATGATGAAGCTGCGGATTTCCAAAAATCATTGGGGAATTGAAGAGAATGGAGGTTGAAGCCTGTGTTCAAACCAGTAAAACCGACCTAGGATGGGAAGAAACATGAAGAAACCAAACAAACATGTGGAAAGAACAAATAGTTGAGAATATTGGATAACACCAACCAGCACGAGATGGAAATATACTTAAAACCAACCAAGCCAGCAATAGAACCATCACATATTCAGCGAGAGAGGTCTCACGATGGATCCCAAGAGTACTTCAATTCATCCGAAACACATCAGCTATACGGCTCTACGCTACAGTTAGGCTATACCCTCTGGTAATGACTCACAAAAAACGAACTGGAAAATCACCACGAAAAAAAGTTCGGTAAATCAACGAATAACAATAGCCATGTTCCAGTTCGCTATGTAACAAATTACCAGAGGCTAATCCATGGTGAGCCGCTCGGCAGCCATGGCAGTGACCAGCTTCCAATGGGATCGTCCCAACGGCTTTCTGTAGAACCAGAGGTTCTTTTTTTCACAACCGTTTTTTTTTAGCCATTGATGGATGCGATAATCCAGTTCTATCCAATCCAGTTCTATCCACTTATAATAGCTTATAACTTCCATTCTATAATCATTGTGATGACATGTTACAATCCATTAAGATGGCCTGAAAAAGGATATGAATGGCGATTCACGAAGATTGCAAGGACGACCCCCAACCCACCACACTCTCACCTTGTCCATCCATGTTCAGGGGATCGAAACGATAGCCCCTGCTGTAGCACAGCCCCTGGACATCGTTCGACGAAAGGGGAAAAAAAGCGATGAAATACACACGGTCAATCTTTGACAGTCAAGAATGTTTCTATCTTTTGCTGGTGATGGTTGCTTTGCTTTTGGTTATTGCCCATTTATAGCCAAAAAACCAAGGACTATATAAAGTACCCATCCAGTCGCTCGGGGATCTCTCAGGTACAACCTGCCCAAACTTCAGATGGGCATCGCCAACATCCGGGGATTGAGGAGCAAGTCGTCGTGCAAATTTTTGGGGAACAGTTCCAGGGTTCAGTAATTTAACATAGCTATTGAAAATTGCCATTTATAGTTGATTTACCTATCAAAAATGGTGATTTTCCATAGTTATGTTAGTTTACCAGAGGGTAAGTGGATAGACTTCTTCCATTTTTCTAGGGCGTATATCCAGGGTTATAAGGGTTATTACCATTGTTATACCCATGAATAACCCCAACTGGACCCCCGATGACCAAAGTGGTGATGTTGACTACCATCTAAAAATTGGACCACCGGTTCTGAGGACAATAGATAGGTGATATATATATATATATATGAATTTATCAGTGAAACTGGGGTTAAGGCAAATTGATGCGGTATTGTGCAATACCGCCATGTCTCTGCGTTCGCTATAAACTCATATACCTGGTGAATTCTTGTCCACCAATCTGGGTCTGCGGGATGTATGAAACTGCCACCGTCAACAGGACGCGTCTTCCATACTACTTGGGGGTGCAGTCGGGGTAACACAACAAATGAATCTATATATGGATGGGATTTTCACCTCCATAAGCTGTTTATTTCAAATATAGGGCCCCAAAAAACTCAAAAAAAATGGTGTCATGAAATAGGATTGTAACCTCCATGAAGTCTTTTTTATATGGGGCCCGAGAAAACAAAAATTCGTGGAACTACACCCTCACCTTGTTGGGTTCATCTTACAGCTACATCTTTTCGTACAAGGTGGTGTCTGCTAGATATGTTTGTTGGTGCAAATAACCCCAATTTAAGTATAGTTATAAGCACTATGAGCATCCAAAAAACTCCAGTTCACCTAGTTCCAAACTTGTTGATATAGTGTTGTTATATGTTGTTATGGTGATTAATAAGTATTACAGTAAATTCCATTGGTTTTTTAACCAAGATTGGCCTCTACCACAACTTAACGATTTGGGGCAAAATGGCATCATCTTCCAAGGCGCATCAAATTCACAGGTCTTCCAAGTGATCGTCATGTCGTTGAGACCCATGCTGCCTTCCGTGTCCTGAGATTTTGACCATGGGCACGTGGTGGATCCAACCATTTCCAAAACCCCAATGGTATAATGAGATACATATATCCACATTATCTATATAACATATAGAAACCCATTATATATATATTTATACATATATGGTGCAGCGTTGGCCAGTCCCC
>Ga0126342_10015793_pt1 | contig 13203 bp, 8 predicted proteins | sample Cyp1metagenome_FD_92528 | JGI IMG/M metagenome (GOLD analysis project Ga0126342, IMG submission 92528) | Coral microbial communities from Lord Howe Island, Old Settlement Bay, Australia - Cyphastrea 1 metagenome | ecosystem: Host-associated > Invertebrates > Cnidaria > Coral ... | reverse complement strand
GGATATATATATATATATATATATTGAATATATTGTATATATATATAAAGTGTATATATAGTATATATATATATATAGTATATATATATATATATACTATATATACATATATATATATATTTATACATATACATATACATATATATACATGTATGTATATTTATATCGGTATATATGTATATACGGATGTAGATGTATATCGACATTCCCCAAACTCACACTTGTTGCTGGTTGCTGTCCTCATATCTCCCCAGTTCAGGCAATCAGTGTGGAGATATATCTAGATATAGTTATTATATATTCCCCAGCACTTCCCCGTCCATTCCAAGACTTGCTGGTTTCCATCCAGTATATCACCATTTTTTGTTTGATTTTTTTGGGCTAAATCCCATCTCAGGATTGTCAAATCATGTTGCACTAATCCGCATCTAATGACCTCATTTCCATCACAATTGCACTATGTTTCCATCAAATAGTGGTTAATTCCCAAAATTTCCATCATAATTCCACATGGTCCACTATATTTTCATATATACCGTATACCAGAATATATTAACCCATATATATATACATATATATATATATACATATATATATATATACATATGTATATACATATATATACATATATATACATATATATATATATACATATATATATATACATATTCATATTTCATTTTCTTCCAATGATATTCCCATTATCTTACCAAACAAAAACCCGACCATGAGTTGAACCATCGCCATGACCAAATCATCGAGGTTTCACCTTGGGCCTCAAAGGACCACAGGCCCTGCTGGACACCGCCTGCTCTTCTGCTTTGGTGGCCTATGGTCGCTGGGCGGCGTGTAGCTATAAAAAGATGGACCAGATATGGATGGTTTACCTTGTAAAATGGTGATTTTACGATTTTCCATAGCTACTGTGGATGGTTGATAAACCACTCTATAAGCAGTTAATCATCCCATTTAACTGGATGAAATGACATATATTTTTTTTAACCATAGAAAGGTGGTGCTTAACATGAACAGGGAATGGGGGTTGAACTGGGAAAACCTTAGAAAAATCTTTGGGGAATACTTAGAATGAATTAGAAACTAAGACTGAACTCTGTTTGGGGTTAAAAATGGACTCAGAAATAGTGATTTCACCAAGGAAAACATGGTTTCGAGAGGACTTGGCAGGAGAAATGAGGATTTAGTGAAACAAACTGAGATGGAATTTGCATGTTTTTTTTTTGCAATTTGTAAAATGTGGGATTTTGCCTTCAGAATGGCTGCAGCAATCAGGTGGGAAGAAACTGGGTTCAGAATGATCTGGGAAATCACCAACAAAAACGGCACTGAATGAGGTTTGGGAATTTGAAATTAGTGGGTTAAATTCCCAAGATTGTTTAGGTTTGGTTTCGTTTCCACATTGTTTAACTGGGTTAATCCATTTAGGTTTGGTTTGGTCAAAATTTCACCTAAATGTTTTTTTTTTCCACTTGAGGAATTACTGTTTATTCTGGACCGTAATGACCTGACCGAACTATTTTTCGTCACTGGAATGATGGTAAGGGTCATATCCCAGGAGTGGGGCATACCGCCCTGCGTCGTGCCGCCTTTGATCAGCCCCTGGCGGGACAGAACTCGGACATCAGCGAAGCGCTGATGGGTGGAGCCAACATGATTCCAGGCACGAAGCGAACCGAAGAGAACGGTGGAGGAATGTGAGTATCTGAGCTAATTTGATATGTATATACGTATATATATATAAAGGATAGAAGTTGCCCCAATACATATACAGTATTTGATAGTGTATAGCAAATACAGGATAGTCTATGAAGGATATTTGTGGTGTAGAAGGACACTGCTCATCTGGCGGAGATCAGCCAACATGGGGACATTTTTTCGAGCGCCTTAAGCGCGAAAAGGAACGGGTTGATCGGAAGAGATCCCGGGAAATCCTGGGGGTTGGAACGGTTTCTAAGCATTTTGGCAACATAGAATTCTGGGACTGGTGGTTTCTCATCTACGATATTTGATATGTGCACAGTTGTTTGATGCAATTAGGAGAGAGATGCTTCAGGTATGTTCAGGTGAACATTTTTCTTGGATGGCCAAAGTGAATCCCCAGTTGGGGTAAATGCTAGAAATACAGTATCTACAAAGAACCAGCCTGTTGTGGGTCTATGGGCACCACAGTTTCGAGCCATGTAACCCCATCACTCAGTAGTCAACCTGTTTGTTTTCAGATATTTCTAGGGAAATTCACCCAAGAAATCTCAGCCAATAACCACTGAAGCCCCAGAATTATGGCCATCAAGATCGTTCAACACAGCCAAACAAATCAGCCATAGAAACTGGTTGGCCACTGAACCCCTCGTGGCCACTGCCAGGCCCTGGAAATTATATTAACCTTTGTGGACCCCACATGCTGTCCGTGAATGGCCGATGCTTCACCTTCGACATGTCGGCAGATGCTCGGAACTCTTTGTGGATCCGGAACAGAGGATGACATACCGGGACATACCGGGACCATTCTGGGTACCCGCGACATGGTGGTTTCCTAAATCATGTGGCTACCAGTTACCAGTTACCTCTGGTAACGTTTACATATAACTATGGAAAGATCCACCATTTTCAATGGGAAAATCCACTATTTCTATGATCATTTTTCAATAGCTATGTAACAAATTACCAGAGGGTATCATCCAATCATCCATTTATAGATGGGATTTTTCCATGAAACCAACCAGCCGGGATCCGGGGATCCGGGGATCCCCCTTTGGGATGGCCCAGACTCCCAGCGGCCCAGGATGGTTTCGAACGTGGCGAAGGCTCCTCCTGCTTTCTGGCGCGAAGCGAAGAGAGCGTCCCCAGAGATGCGCTGGCCACAGTCATTGGTGCCTGCCTGAACCAAGATGGCAGGCTGGGCCCAGAGACATTCACGGGGAACATGCGCAATTTGATGTGCCCCCAGTGATGGTGATGTTAGTTGGTTTCTATAAAACAAGATGAACTAGTTCGATGTGTATATATATAAATACCTAGTGCATTAAGAACCCACAAATTTGTAGTTTGTTGTTCCCCAACTTTTTTCTTCAGTTATGAAATCAACATTTTGTTTCTCAAAACATATGTATGTTTCTTTACTAGGGAAAAAACCTTTCAGTTCATATGTATATAATCACATATATATTTTTATGATTACATACAAATTCTATACATGTTATATACATCTTACATAGATACATATACATCTAGTATGTAGATCATATCTCCACTTCCCTTGGATCTTGGCGACCCTCGCCACGACCGCCCCAGGAGTGCCAGCATGACGGCGCCCAACGGTCCTTCGCAGCAGGAGTGCGTGCGCGGCTCCATGCGCGAGGCCGGGCTCACGGCAAATCAGATCACCTGCTCCGAGCTGCACGGCGACTCGGTTTTTTCGGTGTTCGGCTAGCGATGCAATGCTGGATGAAATTCACGAGGGGCTGCTGCTGGTGTGCGATATATCATATAGTAATACATAGTTATATGATATATATATATATGATATATATATATATACAATCATATACTTAAATATAAGAATAACTTCTGAAATGTATCAAGATGTAACATCGTATTTCAGACTTTGATCTGATATGATTCCTGATGTAATATGATATGGTATGATGTGGTATGGTATGGCATGATATATATATATATACATTATACCATCAACATATATAAATATATATATATGTTTGTTATATCATTATGCAACTATTGTTCAATACCTTTGGTGGATGACCATGGAGGATTTTTTGCCATGATACATGAGGGCTTGATGAAATTCAAAATGGGTAAACCTCGATGCAGTTTAGTTCTATGGTTGATATCTTAGCAATAGATCTGAATACTCTCTGGTAATAATTGCTGAGTGGGAACACCGGAGCGATAGCGAAACTGACAGCCAGGGCAGTCATGCAGTTCCATATTTAAAGGGATCGTAATCAGAAAGGGTTTTTGGAGACCACGTTTTTTTCTCATGAACCTGTCAACTGGGCCCTTTGTGTTTTTTTTTCAACTGGGCTGTTCCTGCATGCTTCCACCTAAACAGGCACAACACAACTCCGTAATGATCAACAATGGTTGTCCAATGGGGAATTCATGGGGATATTGGCCCAACCCTCTGGATGACGCTCCGAGACTGGCCACCATTGCGAATAGAGGAACCCTCCAGCCAGAACAACAGCATTGGTTGATTATCATTGAACCAGCAATAGGTAATAAATGGTATACTGATGTGTATATATATGTATGTAGTATACATATGTATATATATATATGTATGTAGTATACATATGTATATATATATATATGTGTGTACACATACTATATATATATACATAATATACATATATATATATATATATATACCAGTCTGATTTGCCACATTTCGGTGGCTCAGGAACAGGTACAGCTTTGGGAGATCCCATCGAAGTGGGTGCATTGAGAGGTGTCATGCAGGAGGGGGTGGCCGGGTGGCCGGGCGGCCGGGACTTGAAGTGTTTGACCCTGCGGCCTATGCCCTGCTTTGGGTACCCTCTGGTAAACTAACATAACTATGGAAAATCACAATTTTTAATGGGTAAATCCACTATAAATGGACATTTTCAATAGCTATGTTAGTTTACCAGAGTGTACAGCTGACATTCTGAACATTCCCTTTGGCAGTTTAACATTTTTAACATAGCGATGGAAAATTGCATATGTTTAGATTATTTACTACTAAAAATAGTGATTTTCTATAGCTAATGCTAAACTACCAGAGGGTGTCTGAAATGATTGATGTGTGTTTTCCCTTTTGGTGCGTGTAGCTATGGATTGTTAGATGGGTGCCAAAATAGTCAACCAAAATTTAGTCCAATTCACCTGACTGGAGTAGGCGGGTATGTTTCAGGGACACTTTTTTGGGGACAAGCACTACGCAAGCGTGATTACTAGCAGACAGTGGTCCCCAGACAGCATGGGAAGCATCAGCTGCTTACCACTACAGTGGTCCCAGAAACACCTTGCCATGATCACTTAAGATTTCCAGCGGAAGGGTCGAAGACTTGATAGCGCTCACATGCTACGGATGATGAATAGTTGGCAGTTTTTTTTTGGGGGGCAACGGTTTGATTTAGAACTAGCAACGTTCAATTCACATCCAGAATCCGCACTTTACTCTGGCATGAAGTTTGAGCGAAGCCACACAACCTTACAACAGCGGCGAGGATTGTAGAAAGATTTGCTAAGCAGACAAAGTCCTTGTGCGGATGTTTGTTCAAATGACATGGAACATGCGTTCCATTCCCATCCGTTTTCACGCTCCAGTTTTTGGTTTTATCCCATCTGGAACTGACAAAATATAGCACACCTACCCATCTATTTCTCTACAACTTATTGTTCCTGCTATTTAAAAAGGTAAACACAGTATCTTTAAAATATGTTTCGCGGCTCAAAATTGGTTGTTTGTCTTCCTTTGAACCATGACTGTAGAACAACATTTTGAACCGAGACCCTCCATTTTCGCAGTGGTTCGGGTTCGGCAGGATCGTAAGGCACCCATCATGCAGACCAGCGCCAAGAGTCACATAGGGCACTTGGAGGCTAACGCAGGGCAGGCGGGCATCATCAAATGTACCTTGGCCAAATTCCCTTTATCAAAACCAGCTGTTTTTTGATGTGGCTATGGATCAATACCTATAGATACTTTTTTAGTGGGATGAACATCCATTTACCAGCTATTTTGATGTTCACCAGGGGTACAAGGTTTTGACACACTGCCATGTGAACAGAAAATTCAATACAGGGATGTGCCATTTTTTTGAACGCCCATATGGGTGAAAGGCTGATTTGCGGATCTTGGTATTTTCGAAGGTCTAGTCTATTTCAGCGCCATGTATCTACGCCTTAGCCCATTATTTCATAAGAACATTGTCGCGGCTTTAATAACCCCGGGGCTCGTATTGCTGTTTTGGGTTAATAACAGAACCAACCATGTGTGAAATCTTGAGACCCCAACCATTGGATGTGTATCGCAACAGAAAAGCCGTGGCATTTCAAGGGGCCATAACCAGCGCCTGTCAACCAGCAGTGGCATGTCAAGGGGCCATAGCCAACGCTGGTGGGTATCATATATGTTCTCAATGTCAGTTCATATCCAGGTATAGCATGGTATAGCCATGTTTGAACGAATAGCCAAGTTGAGCTCAGCGCTTCTGTTTCTATCCGAGTCTCGTCCGACATTTGAGGCATGCTGATGTGCAACTCCTGCGCGGGTACTCCAAATTGCCATCTCTACATTCTCAATCCGCACTTGGATGTCACTCGTTCGGCACCTGATCGTTGATTATTCTTCATTTGGGGTTGACTATGTTGACTGGTTGAATGGGGCAACATTAATGTTTACCAAACAAATCAATTGACTCAGTTAATATGAACCAAATAACAAAAGTACTCACAAGTTGCGCAAGTTTGACTTATGTAAAAAAACACATTGATAGTAGGGATACCCCCAGTCATCATCCATTTTAGATTGGGTTTTTCCATGAAATAAACCATCTATTTGGGGGTACCCCCATGGCCATGGAAACTCCCAGTCATGATCAATAGAAGGAAATCCAGGGCTACCCAATGCTGGTTGATGGTTGATGGTACTCCCACCTTAAACCGTTGATGGTTGATATGATCCATTGAAGGTGGGAAATGTCCATCTCCTCAACCATCAACGGACCCATCTGCTTGCCATTTGCGCCCAGGTGAATGGCTATCCCACGGTCTTCAATACGGAGCTGTCGGAGTATGGCAACCAATCTGGTCACCTGGCTGTAGCCATGAAAAGCCGTAAAACATGGAAAGTTATGCCATTTTTACCAGCCATAAAAATGGGAATGGTAAGTTCATACTTTATACCTATAAAAATGGTGATGACTGGATGGTGCAAATGACAGTTTTACCCACATTTATAGCCATCTAGCCATTGCTTCTGGCTGCCCCTTGTCATCAATATCCCAATGATTTGGGGCTTACAACATACCCTCTGGTAACTTAACATGACGACCCTGGCATGATTTGGGGGTTGGAAGATTAGGGAAGCGGCTGAGAATCGGTGATTTTCAGGGTCAATGTTAATGTACCAGAAGGCAATCAATACTCCACTGGTCTTCAACAACATAACTGCTTGCTAAGAATGTATGTTGATAATGCTGGTAACAATATGTAACAATCAATCATGTTACAAATGGGAATGTAAAACCTTATAAGTCTGTAAGTGGGAGATACACTGAACATGTAACATGATGTAACTGAAGTCACGTTGCTTCAGTGATGGGAAAATAACGAAGCTCCGCGAAGGGAAAGCACTCATGACTGCCATAGCAGTTATCCATGTAATCCCAGTGGGTGGAAAAAATCTCCCCATTGGATGGAAAAAAATATCCCCATGTTACCAGAGGGTAAACGTTTACAAAAAGCGAACTTGTTCACATGGCCCAGTGGAAACAGTGGATTTATCCAGCTGTAAACTGGTGGATCTTTCCAGTTCGCTATGTGAGTCATTACCAGAGGGTACATACCCATAAAATATCCGCAGTTTAGATGATTTGTAGTGGATTTACCCAGCTATAAAATGGTGGATCTTTCCATATAAATCACCATTTTCCCATGGTTTTCCCATAGTTTTCCCATTAAAAATGGTGATTTTCCAGTTCGTTGTGTAAACGTTTACCAGAGGGTAAATTCCAACTTTTTGAGGTTTAAATCTCCAAGCTTCACCAATCCATCCTTTTCGGGGGGAAATTAGAATTCTTGATGTTGACATTGCCATGTTTCACTGGAAATCTGGTGATTTCACCAGATTTTTGGACGAACATCTCAACTTTTCACCATTTCTTCAGGGTGAAATCGCCAGTTTTCATGGCACGCGAGGCTACTCGGGCGTCAGCAGCTTCGGCTTCGGCGGCGCCAACGCGCGTGCAGACGTCTTCGCGATCGCCTCCCGCGGGCCGCGGAAGCCGGGCAAGGCTGGGTTCGATGGCAGGTTTACAGTACATATTTATATATATATATATATGTATATAAATAGTATTATTATATAGATTATATAGATATATTATTATTATTATTATTTATTATTATTCTTATTAATTATATATAGATATTTATAATATAGACATATATATAAGTTCCATTGAAAAATGGTGTGAATATTGGTATTATACACACCGATGACAGTGAAAAATTAATGGTTATAGCCAAATTAGGATTTTAATACTGGGACTTATCGCTCTCTGCGGCACCGCGGCAGCGGCTGCTGTGCCAAGGGAGCATGGGAAGTTGTCCGTGCTAATAGCGGGACTTATCTAATTATGGTCATCGGAAAAATGGTATATAGTAGCCCTATTAATTGGTATGTTCGATGTATATACCATTAGGATCCATTAGGTATATCAATTGGGTAAACACCTAGTATTGATACTCTAATGGTGTTTTATGTCATCCAAAATGGTGATTTTTTCAGCATCAACTAGGATTTTTCAGCATCGAACATGGTTTTTTCATGTTTTTTCCATGGAAAATCTGGAGATTGAAACATTGAAAGAGAAGGATTTTCCTGTGAGAAACATGAATTTCACCATGAAGAATAGAGATTTTACCATGAGAAATAGTGGTAATGGGAATATATCCCCATGATTGATAGTTGTAAATGGCTGTACCATGTTCAGCCCATTTTGCGGGTGGTCACTGACTTTGCCCGCTCCGGTTGTCAAAACCAGATGGATTTGTGAAAATAAGCTATAGTATACTTGGACTCTCAAATTAGATGGTCATAATTTTCCCCACCATTTTTTTTTGGGTTATTCCATTTTCAGATATTTTCACACGTAAACGCATAAACAACTGATTGAGATTGACCGGGCTATAGCAACCCATATGCACCCATCTTCAGTTGTCAATTTATCAACATTTTACCAAGTTTGGCTATTGAAGATCCTAGTCCTAGTATATTCTCATCAAATCCCCGATGTTGTCGGTGTTACAGGGCTAAATTCCCTATTTCTGGCAGTTTTCGGACATTTTCCTATATGCCACCTTTTTAATCTCGTTAATATCCCCATTATTGATGGTTGTATCATGATTCAGTTTACTTTAAACGTTTTATTCTAGACATTTTCCACACATTACCAACAAACATAACTTATAGCTACCACAAATCAACTATAAATCGACGAATGTTCCTTGGTTAAATCAAAGCCCCATTTTTGGATGGTGAAATCCATGGTTTTTCACCATGAACTCAGCATTTTCCATGGTTTTTCCATGTTTCAAACCTCCATTTCGTTCGGGGAGTTCCCATACCCTCTGGTAAACGTTTAGCTATTTTTCAAATAGTCATAGAAATAGTTGATTTCCCCGGTTTTACGAAATGGTGAATCTTTCCATAGCTATGTCAAATTACCAGAGGGTACCCATAAAATATCCACAGTTTAGATGATTTATAGTGGATTTACCCATTAAAAGTGGTGATTTTCCAGTTCGTTATGTAAACGTTTAGCGGATCCCACCAGGTGAACCTGGAGAAGGTGGACTACGTGGTGGTGCCCTGTCCCTTCGACGAGGGTCCCATGCACTACGTGGACGGTCGTGAGGTGCCCACCAGCGGCGCGCGGATCTTCAAGAATCGCGGCCGTGACGTGGCCGGTGCCCCGGGGGGGGGTGGTCAAACCTGGAGAATGAATGTACCATCAACCTCGTAAAATGTCAAAATAGCTGGGGGTTCCATGAATGACCCATTCATATCCATCATGCCATTCATCTGATGTGTAAATCATCTAAGTGGATATTAATGCCAATCATCAGTGGCACTGATAAATATCCAGTATGATTCTATCTACCCTCTGGTAAACTAACATAGCAATGGAAAGATCCACCATTTTTAATGGGAAAATCCACTATTTCTATGGCCATTTTCAATAGCTATGTTAAAGTACCAGAGGGTATCTGGAATATAATGGGATGTAATGGGACATATAATGGTACTGTATACCATGAACATCGTGGTGTAATGGGATAAAATGGGAATATAACGGGAACTGATGATGTATACCCTCTAGTAAACGTTTACGCAACGAACTGGAAAGATCCACCATTTTGTAGTTGGCTACTGGGTACATCAACTATTTCTATGAAGGTTTCTGGTGGGTATTCAATATTGTAAAGTATATATTGTATGAAATGTAATATGGTTAAAACAATGCCATAAACCACCCATTTGGGAATGGTAACTATACCACCTATAAAAATGGTGATGACTGGGGTGGTGCAAATGACATTGTTTTACCAACATTACCATTTCTATAACTGGAAAGATCCACCATTTTGTAGCTGGGTACATCAACTATTTCTATGGCCATTTTCAATAGCTATTATGTTAGTTCATCATAGTTCATCCATTTATCGACGGGATAACCATGGATTTTTGCAACGAAAAAAAAGTACGATTTGTGGATCCAACTTGAGGCGATTAACTGTATCTATATATTCATATATATATACATATCATATATGTTATATATATATATATATATACATGAATAATTTTCGATAATTAATATATGTATATATGGGTTATATCTAACAATAAAATACCATCCCATTAACCAATGGTAATTTTGGTGATCTGGAAGATGGGATATGAATGGAACCCATTAGATAGAATCATACTGGATATTTATCAGTGCCACTGATGATTGGCATTAATATCCACTTGGATGATTTACACATCAGATGAATGGCATGATGGATATGAATGGGTCATTCATGGAACCCCCAGCTATTTTGACATTGTGCGAGGTTGATGGTAGATATATCATCATAAATCGTCAGTTTCTGTAGATGGGGTTTCATAATGTATAAATGAATTTATCTAACATTACTGAGATAATTATGGTTTAATGGGATATTATGATATAACATAATCTGGATGAAGTGTAATAATATCATACTAATGAGATATGTATCTGGATTATTTAGTAACACGAACAGAAATGGGATATTTTCATGGATATCAATGGGACATTCACAGGATACGAAGTGGTTGATATGGTTCTAGTTCTGATTATTAATGATCATCAATGGCATTGCAATAACCTCTGGAATAGTTATGTTTGTTGATTATAAACTATAACTACAACCCCATTTTTTTTATTTGATGCGGGAACCTCATTTTGAAGCTCAGTAATTGTCGTCCGATAATCACACATTATGGCAAGCATCCTATAAACATGGAGTTTAAATCGAGCTTAAATGGGAAGTTGTCTTGAGGAAATAACTGTATATTGCACAACAATTAGATTGTTAATACTGAGAAGAATTGCTGATTGCTAAAATATGTGGGGATGACATGGATAGATAGAAGTTTGTTGAAAACCATGACCATTTAATGGGGAGCGAATGGGAATCTAATGACAATGGGATGTACCCTGAGGTAATACTATCATGGATATAAAAGGGGGAAATTAATTGGGTATACATGCATATATATATAATATGTTATAAAATGAGATACAATTGGAAGTTCGGACATGTTTGAGTGATGCTTACAGACTTATAGTCAGGTACTTCACTCGGATTGGACAATTGTTGGGTTCTAGATTGGAAAATTGTTGGATACTTGGGTGATCCTGGAAGCTGGGAGTATGTTTCTTTGATAATTAGGCTATACTAGCTGGGTCATATGTTGGGTTGGTTACAAAAAAAAGTGGGACGGTCCTTGAGATGTTTTTTTGCCAACATTAGTACTTCACTGGTTTATTCCATAAAATAACACACTTTGTAACTGGTGAAGATCTGTGACTACAAGGAGGTGCCAAGTGAAAATTTGCTAAGTTGCTTCCCTTGCCCAGGTGAACTGTTAGGGTTATTGTGATGCAATAACGTTGAATGGGTAGCAGATCAACACACATAACTAGGGGGCCTTGGGTAGAGTTGGCCAAACATAAGGACATCAAACTGCAAAAGATGAAACTTCAGGATTCAAACCATAGGTTTTCAATATGATTTGATGTGATTTGACGGGAATACTAAGGAATACACTTGAATACTGCAACCATTATTGAACCAGCAAGACTTAGTTTTGACCCATCAAACATGCAAAATTCACCGGCAAGAACTAGGATTTCACCATGAAACATGTGTTAGTTTGGTGGGGGTCGTCCTGGTGACGGTAGAAAATCAGCACTGGTTGGTGGGTTGAAAAATCACTGTGGGTCAAAAACTGGGATGATGATCCTCCACCAGAAAAGGGTGAATCCGGAAGTGGTGAATTTGCCGAATTTTCAGGGGCCGGATGCACCAAAGATCCCCAATCAACTGATTACGAAGTCTTCGAGTGATCCCCATGAACTGATGTTCTATCTGACACATATTCTGACATTCTATCCGGCATTCTTTGTCGCATTCTATCTGACATCTGGCGCTCGCCGTTGAGGTCCGTCAGCGAAAATTGAGATCTGGCGTAGGCGGTTGAGGTCCGGCAGTGCTCACTGAGATATGGTGCTCGCGTGTGCTCGCCGTTGTGGTCCGGCAGTGCCCACTAAGCTCTGGAGCTCGCGGTTGAGGTCCGGCAGTGCCCACTGAGATCTGGAGCTTGCGGTTGAGGGCGGAGTCTGAGGCGGGAGGTGGAGGCGGAGGTGGGCGGCATGCAGCTTTGATAAAAGCTGGAGACCTTCACCTGGCAGCCGGTATGCACATCCCAGGCGTCGTGAGTGGTGAAATATATTTTTTTACTGGTGACATTCCATTCATCAAATGGTCTTATAACATGATGAATACGGTATCGCCCGTAAAAATGATGGGTCCCCCAAGCCTGAGGGCCCCAGGGTCCCATCTCAGAGAACCAAATCAGCAGGGCTTCCAGCGTAGCAGGGCTATGGGTGGTGAAACACACTTTTTCCACCCGAGCACTGATACAAAACAAGAAATAGCCATTATGTGCGAAAGTACTTGTCCCGTGGTCATGGCAGATGCCCATGTATAATTAGGGCGGGAAAGCAAATCTTGCTCCCCTTAGGCTCACTTTTCTGCTTAGTTTCAACTTTTTTGGAATGTGTAGAATGAGAAGAGGCCTCGGACGGTGCAAGGTAAATGATGGTGGACACAACGTTTGGGGGTCATTAGGCCATCGTC
>Ga0126342_10015792_pt1 | contig 13203 bp, 17 predicted proteins | sample Cyp1metagenome_FD_92528 | JGI IMG/M metagenome (GOLD analysis project Ga0126342, IMG submission 92528) | Coral microbial communities from Lord Howe Island, Old Settlement Bay, Australia - Cyphastrea 1 metagenome | ecosystem: Host-associated > Invertebrates > Cnidaria > Coral ... | reverse complement strand
TCGGCTTCTCGGCTTCTCGGCTTCTTGGCTTCTCGGCTTGTGCCGGGCTTCTCGGCTTCTCGGCTTCTCGGCTTGTGTCGTACTTCGCGGCTTCTCGGCTTGTGTCGGGCTTCTCGGCTTCTCGGCTTCTCGGCTTCTGGTCGCATTTCTGGGGCCCCTTTTGCCCGTGCTTTGTACTTATGTATGTATATATATATGTATATGTATTTATATATATATGTATATTATATTATATATGTATATATATACATATATATGTATAAGTATAAGTATATGTATATGTATATGTATATGTATATATATATACACATACATATACATATAGATATATATATATATACACATATGTACATATAGATATATATATATATATATACATATGTATATCTATATACATGATTATATATATATGATTATATATATGGATGTGTGTGAATTTGTGTTGATGTTCATCTGTACAGCTCATTATCGAGGGTTAGATGGCTTTGGCCGCCACAATTGGGGCACCTACAGACGATGTCCGAGCAATCTGAGCTGCCCCAGAAAGTGAGGGGAGACTGCTACCCGAACAGCAAATGGCACTTCAAAGCAGCCTTTTGCTTTGAAGACCCGAAGACCCTCCAGCAAAAATGACCCGAAGACCTCAACTCCTCCAAACCTCCAACTGCCTCCCCCGGCCACCAGGACATGTTCCAATGGTTTGACCGTTTGACCCCCCCATTGTTGGTCGGTACCTTTGCCCATCCCAAAAAGAGGGCTCCTCCCAGAGAAATATCGAAAAGCAAGTCACGATCAAATCCAAATATAAATGATTGGAACCCGATATTTGAGGCTGATTTGAATAGATTATTCGACCTGGGTTTTCTGGAGGCGTGTTTACAACTAGACCAAAGGATCACAATGGTTTATCCCCTCTAAGATCATGTAAGGCATGGTTCATGTAGTATCATGTAGTACAAATTATATCATGAACATATCTCATACAGTAAAGGCAAGTTCAAATAATCATAACCTCATAGGTATTTCCGGTATTTCAATGTTGGTTGGCTGATTGAACCTCCCATTGCTGCTCCGTAACCTGGCATTTTTCTGGGTGAAGGTCCTGGTGGGTGTTTGCTTTTTGGCACCACAACTCAAATCCTCATTTTCTCCTAATAAAATCGCTATTGTTGGGGTGATATAAATGAAACCACCCACTCTTTGCGAGTGAAATCCTCCATTCTGGTGTGTTAAGATCCAATACATTGCCCATTAAACCCTATGTTTGGATGGTTAAACCGTATTTTTGATGGCTAAACCCTAGTTTTGATCATTAAACCACCATGTTTTGCTGATTAACGCATGAAATCAACCATGTGTTGTGGCTCACAGCCCATGTTTCCACCCAGACGCCGTACGTTCCACCAGCGCAAATCGCTGCTCGAGAACATCATGTCGCGCCTCTCCAGCAGCTGCAGCAACTTGTGGCAGATTTTGTGCGTGATGTCCTCGCACTGGAAATGGTGACACCAGCGGGAAATTGCTTTATCCCTACCCCCCTAAACTATGCATTGGGGGATAAAAGGGAGAAAGGATTATTCATTTTGCATTTGTATGTTTTTATAATTCTTTATATATACATTTCATTTGCAACGTACGTACGTATGTATCAATATCTATATCTATATCTATGTCTATGTCTATATCTATGTGTCTATGTATATCTATGTATATCTATGTATATCTATGTATGTCTATGTGTGTCTATGTATGTCTATGTATATCCATGTATATCTATGTATATCTATGCATATCTATGTATATCTATGCATATGTGTGTGTATGTATGTGTATCTATGTGTATCTATGTGTATGTCTGTGTATGTCTGTGTATGTGTCTGTATTTGTACGTATGTGTATGTATCTGTATGTATCTGTATGTATCTGTATGTATTTGTATTTATGTGTACGTATATGTATGTGTATATATAGATATATGTATATGTATATATGTATATGTATATATATATATGTGTGTATATATGTATGTATATGTTTGTATATGTATGTATATGTTTGTATATGTGTGTATATGTATGTATATGTATGTGTATGTATGTGAATGTATATGTGAATGTATATGTGAATGTGTATGTGTGTGAGTATGTGTATGTGTATGTGTATATGTATGCATGTATGCATGCATGGATGTATGTATATATTTATGTATATATTTATGTAGGCATGCATATGAATATGCTATACATATACATATACATATACATATACATATACAGATACATATACATTCACATATACATATACATGTACATGTGCATGTACATGCACATATTTTTATATACATATACATTTTTATATACATATACATATACATATACATATACATATACATATACATATACATATACATATACATATACATATACATTTACATACAGATTCATCTGCATGTGTATGAAGAGATTCCTCATTCTTGTTCGGGTTTGTTTCTTCAGCTTCGAAACATCCACATTCGTGTTCTTTCCAATCCTTATTCTTTTTTGGTAATATAATCATGTTGGTTGGCTAGTATCTCCGCTTTGCTGGTTTGTTTCTTGATTTCCCCACCTCATTTAATCAGCTGGGCAACTTATCATAGTTCAACGCTAGAAATGTTTGCAATGATTCCCACAATCCTCACCATCATTTCTGGGGCTTGGCCGACTCGCCAATGTGGTAAACCAAAAAAAAAACATACCCCATTTACTTAATGGAAGAAACCTTTAAGGGATACCATAAAACCCCCAAGAGCAGGTTGCCTAACGGATTCGGCTTACCAGATTATCATGGTTTCTTACAGTGTTGACCTATCTCCAGATCACTTGTTGACCAAGATCATGTTTTTACAGAACCAAACGTCACCAACTTAAAAAAGAATTAAAGTCTATTTTTAGATGTTAAATGTTCGAATCGACTCTTTGCCACCACAAAAATAAGCTAAATCATCATGGTTCACTATTTTTTGTTGGTGAATTTCCCCAATGTTCTTCCAAATTCCATGGTTTTTTCTAGATACCCAACCCCTCTGCTTCGACCCTTCGACCCCGACCTTGGTGCAATCGGGCCCTGCCAAGCGATTGATTTGCAGGATTGCATCACAGTCCTGGCTCGGCACTCCAAGGCAGGTATGAATTTGCAGTTTTTATGCATTAAGAAATGGAGATGTCACCAGCAAAAATGGTGTTTCAAGCAGGAAAAATCGAGATTTCACCAGCAAAAAATGGCAGTTCAAGCGGCGAAAATGAAGATTTTAGGGGAAAAAAAAGGATTTGACCATGAGTTATATTAATCATTAATCTTACCCAGAGTATCCCTGGGTTTCGGCAAGCCCAAGTCTTTTCAACAATCCCCATACTCTGGCGGTCATAGCAGATGTAGGGCCGTTCAGGCGTGCGCGGCGGTAAGAGAAGAATCCGCTCGATGGGTCCACAGCATACCTGGAGGTCCAGGGGCAAGGCTGATGGTGGAAGGCTCGGAAGGACTCCCAGGAAGCGGCAAGGACCCAACAAGCAATACAAAGACATTTGCATCAGATACCAAATTTACGTACATATATGAGTTTGAAGTGATTAGATGATGAGATCATTCACAGCAAATCTCAATATCCGGGGACCAAGCGCCCCCCCACGGTCTACACCCTTAACGACAATCATCATCATCATCATCATCATCACCATCACCATCATCATCATCATCATCATCATCATCAATCATCATCATCATCATCATCATCATCATCAATCATCAATCATCATCAATCATCACCAATCATCATCATCATCACCATCATCATCATCACCATCATCATCATCAATCATCATCAATCATCATCAATCATCATCACCAACCATCATCATCATCATCATCATCATCATTCATCATTCATCATCAATCATCATCATCATCATCATCATCATCATCATCATCATCATCCATCACCATCATCACCACCATCATCATCATCATTCATCATTCATCATCAATCATCATCATCATCATCATCATCATCATCCATCATCATCACCATCATCATAATCATCATCAATCATCATTCATCATCAATCATCATCAATCATCACCAATCATCATCATCATCATCGTCATCATCACCACCACCACCACCACCCACCATCAGCATCATCATCGACAACAGCATCATCACCATCACAGCCACCACAACATCAGAGTCCCCGTCAACGTCATCCTTCACCAAGCTCCCGGCAGTTTTTCTCCAGCTCTCCTATAAGTATTTCATCTAATGAAGAAAGCATCACCAGCCCTAGATTCTCTTTCAATGCCAATCTCTAGTTGCAGGAATATCAGAATGTCCTCCAAAAAGAATGTCAAAAATCAACCCAACGGGCCCAACGGGACAAACCAAACCAAACTAAACTCGGAAAACAATGTGCATCCTACTGCGTAACTAGTCTAACCTTCATTAGTAAGTACCGTGTGCTTTAGCTATTTTGGTATTGGAAATAATTGGATCCATTGACTCATCATCATACCCATGTTTTTGATAATGAACACAAAAAGAAACCAATCCTAAACCAACCCCAAAGAAACTCTAAACCAATCCTAAACAAGCCCTGAACCAACCCTAAACAAGCCCTAAAGAAATCCTAAACCAACCCCAAATAAACTGAACCCTAAATGAACCCTAAACCAACCAGTAGTTTCTGAATACGACGGAGTAGTTTCTGAATACGACTTCCAGTTCCTGAATCCGACGTCCAGTTTCTGAATTCGTAGCTTCTGAATCCAGGGAAGTTGCTGAATCCGACTCTATTCGGATTTCTGATGTCCATCTCTCAGGTTTTGAAGGCTAAACCCCATCTTTCACATCATTGCCATTTTCCGATGATTAAAGTATTACACCCCATGTTTGATGTTGTGGTCTAATTCACCCAACCTGAGCCTTTTGGCTTAGACCTGGTCCACGATTAAAGCCCCGAAAAAATTGATGGTTCCCAAATCCCAATCATCAACTAAGCATCTGGGACTTTTCATGACTCATTATCCTAATGATAAAAATATTGATATATAGATATAGATATATATATATAGATATAGATATATATAGATATAGATATATATACATATAGATATATAGATATATAGATATAGATTCTAATATAGATATGCATACAGTATGTGTAAATATACATATCCCATTCCACCATCTTCTATCAACCTTCCATGGCTTTGCCGTGCCCAGGCGCCATATAAAACACCGCCTTTTTGGGATCCTCCACGGTCCAACTCATGTTCCGCAGCTCGTTCACGCGGAAGTCCTTGCGAGCCATTAGTTCTTCCTCCTGGGCTCGGCCATGGATGCCATGGATGCCATGGATGCCATCAGATCATGATACCAAAACACCATCGGAAAAAAAAAGGGGGATTGTTCTTTTAGTGATTTCCCACCATGTTAAAATGTTACTCAGATATAACAGATATGGTCGCTCCAAGCTTCGATGAAGACCGGGGTGAACTCCTCCACCGGCGGTTCCTCGTCCGGGAGCCGCAGCGGCCATTTCCGCACAACGCCACTCGCGACGCGAGGTCCTGGCACAGCTAAGCCGCTAAAGCCGCTAAGCGATTTTGTTGGAGGTGAGGAATATGAGTTGTGTGATGTGTACACGTAGAGAGAGAGAGAGAGACAGATTTAGTGATTTAGATATAGGTTTGGATATAGATACACATAATTACACAGACATAGTTATACAGATCAGGTACCTGGAATCGAGATGACTCACTGAGAATTCGACAAATCTAAAACATAAACCATGTGGGACTTAACCTGGCAGTGGATTATTTCACCAATGTACATCTACAGATGGATGGCTTAATGATGTGCCAAATATTGGATTATAGGACCAGTCAGGTTTGCTGGAAGACAAAAGTCCAATATCAAGGCCAAAAGTTGCAACTTTCACTAGGAAAATTGCCTTTTGAGCCCATCTTGTTAGGTGGTCCATGTCAGTTTTAATGTGGATATTGGACTGACCATCCCCACTTCTACTGGTTCGGGCGTAGCCATGCATCCTAACCTTCAGGCATCACAGGCATCACAGGCATCACAGGCATCACAGGCATCATCCTGTCACTAAAGGAAATGGTTGCAGAAGCCTTCGTGAAGGACCATGGACCAGGTTATATTGACCAGCGGGGCTTCAAAGCTCGAAATCATCCCCACGAGCACATCATATGGTTTTTCTCCAAGTTCGAACCCTAAATTGTCGCATCATGGTTCACCATTACGAATATATATATATATATGTATATATGTATACCATTTGGGGTAGTCCCCAATTTGGACAGACATTTTTGGACAAACCTGAATGGACCTTTTGCTCAAGACATGGTTTTTACACCTGATGTGGGACCCTCTGTCCTGTGTCCGAAGTAGTTGAAACTTCTATCGTAGTGGAGGTTTCTGCATTCACAGATGTCAACATCGTGGATGTTTGAGTCTCTGCCAGGGATGTGCTCACCGCAACCAGTGTAGCGGAAGATGCCGCATCAAAAGTGGTCAACGAGGAACTTGTTGTATCTGCAGGTGCTGTGCTAACCTCCACTACCGTTAATGTAGAAGATGCTGCATCTGCAGTTGTCAAAATTGAAGTTGTTGTATCCAAGGGTGTTGTACTTATCTGCGTCAACGCTGTGGAAGTTCCTATATCCGCAGTTTTCGACACAGCACTTGCTGTATCTGCAGATGCTGAACTAATCCCCGTCAATGTTGTGGAAGTTGTTGCATCCACCACTGTCAACACGGCGTTTGTTGTACCCACCAATGGTGCGTTAAGCTCCGTCACGGTGGAGGTTGCTACATCTGTCATCGCAGTTGCATCCACGACAACGACATCCTCCGCAGCGGATGGCACATCAATCGCAGCGGATGGTTCTGCTGGTGTCAAGAAGTGGTCCAGCTGGTGGGGCAGATCGGATTGCGTGAAGCGCAGGTTGGGCATGGATTTCATGGCCTCAAATGTTGCTGGGATGATTTTTGTCTACCGTCTACCACCTTCGGGTCAAACCCCGGGCTTTTGACTTTCGCCACTTGTTCATATCCCCAGGTTCACAAGTTCGTACGGTTATGGATCAGAAACTGCACCGAGTATTCGTGGGTGAATTTTTTTTAGGGCTTTGTCAGAAAGGGTGAACCTAGGGACCAAGGATGAAAAAATGGCTTTCCCATTAAGATTGCCATAGATGAGGGAAAAAAAAGTAACATTTTGAGACACGCCCATGGCTCAATATTGCTGGCAACGAGTGGTTTGGTAGTCCTAAAAAGGCCGTCCTTGGCTCCACACAGCTAACTCTGCTTGACTAAGGCGCCACGTGGTTCACGGTGATGCCAACCGCCAGCAGCAAGCAGAGGCTCCAGCGTTTGCCAAAGCGCAGGGGGCAGGCCATAGACTTTCTTCCATGGTGCACGGCACGCTCCCGGGACGGCCAAAGGGCTCAAAATGGCCCGGCTGGATTATATCACTATCAATTAATGGGTTAGTTGGTTGTAGTAATCTGAGCAATCTATGTGTGTATACATTACATATATATATATAATTATATCAATAATCAAATATATATATATATACATATATATATACAGTATATCAATAATCATTGGGAATCAATCGCATCAATAATCATTGTCTGGATTGAAAAGTGATTCCCAGCTTAGTCAGATCTCTCGTGGCAACTGCTAAGGCTGTATCACGACACAACTCTTTCCAAGTAAGAGTGGCCATGTGTATATACATACATGTATACATACATATATATATATATATACATATCTGTGTGTGTGTGTTTGTGTGATATGTTTAGATGTTCTACAGTTGGGATCCCTTTTCTCTTAACAACAGAAATGATAGTCCCAAGCACCAGTTGCAATTGGATCTGAATCAATGTTGGTGGTGGGTTGTATCCCTATATATCCCCATAAGCAATACTCTAAAATGCATTTGAATTTAACATAGACAAGACTATATACCTACAACTCAACTAACTAACTTGGTCTCTTATCGGCTTTGACCTATCACATGAGGGTAATCGGATAATCATCCCCAACTGGCCGCCATCCATAGCATGTGGCCATTTCCATGTCGATTTGTCATGTGGCATGTCATGTGGACCACAGCTCTATGAGCCAAGATGGAGCCAAGATGGGATCCACTCCACAAATCCGGTTCAAGTCACCAACAATAATCCGCTTCAAGTCATTGGCTCCTTATTAGTAAAGCCGCTCCTGCCGATCCATGAGGCGAAGATTCCAGTAACGGTTGAAAGTCTCCAGGTGGGTCCACAGGCCGAGCCTATTTAGGGAACCGGTACTGTCCTGTCGCAGTGCGATGTGCTGACTTGAAGGGATGTATCGATGGGCACCGTGTTTTTGGTGCGCTTCGGTCAAGTTGCGTGGGATGAATGGTTTGTGGCTTGTGGTCATCCCACTATTAAGGATTCTTTACAATGGGTATATATATATGCGTATGTATGTATATATAGATCTGTATGAATGGATTGAAGACCCCCGTATGAATGGATTGAAGACCCCCAATATGGATTAAAATAATCCAGGTTTTGACCATGCTACACATGGTGTAGGCCTTCTATCATGGGGTGAACTGGTGCTAAGCCTAGATTCCCCCTTCTGAAGTAGTGAATTGTTGGTCTCGAGCTCTCAAAAAAAAACCAGCCTCCTACTCAATGATTCAAAGCACTTGACATCTGGAATTATACGTGGTGCAGTTGGGGTTATCAATAGATATAACATTATATAATCATAGTAATTACCCCTTTAAGTTGGGATATATATTTTTTTGTGACCCTTAAAACAATGGTTATATTTGTATCCCATCATCAACCGCAACATCCAGGCCTTGTCGAAGCGATCGAAAATCGCACGGATCCTCTGGGCTCGATCACCCATCGAGCCCGCGGACAGTCGCAACCGGCAGATGTCTTCAGCATTCAGCAAACATAACATACATGTGTCTGGTTGGTGGTTGACCTACCCCTCTGAAAAATATGAGTTCGTCAGTTGGGATGATGACATTCCCAATATATGGAAAAATAAAAAATGTTCCAAAGCACCAACCAGGTGTATATATAATCTATACGCTATACACTATACACATTACAATGCAGTACATGAAATGTATTCTATCAAATAGGCGAGAGGCAGAGAGAGAAAAGAAAGAAAAAGAAAGAAAGAAAGACAGAGAGAGAGAGAGAGGGAGAGATCATTAAAAAACGCGCTCTTTCAACTTCTCAAAAAAAAATAGATGCACACTTGATATTTATCCTTCCCCAAGTTTCAAACAAACCCTCAGCCAGGGAGAAACCAGTGGGGATTTTCCGCAGAACGACCATCCGCCACATGTTAGTGGATTTTTGAGCACAAACACACCCAAAAACCTGGCGTAGAAACAGCGCCCGCACCTGTCGGCTAGACACTCCCTGTCCACTGTTAAGCCTGGGCTCCGGAGGCAAAAGTTTCAAACGTTTGACCCTCCCGCAGCCAGGGGAACCCCTCGGCTTGGGACGGGCATCCGCATCCGCATCATCTGACATGGCACGGTCACGACCTGCGGCACGCCGGACCAGGGTCGCTCCGTTTACAAGCGAAAAATGAGCAGGGAATATCCACCAGTTGGTGTGAAAAAGTGTATGGAAATCCATGGTTTTCTCCGAAAGCTCTTGGAATAAGTCTGCAAAAACAGCTCCAACATCTATCCACTGGTATTGCGTATAAATACAGGTAATTTTTTATGTCTGGAATCCAATAGCCCTTCTTGGAGCTTATTGGACAACTAAAATTGGTTCCAGGTGTTTCAATAGGATGCAATGCTAGACACACTGCAAAGGGGACTTGACCAAGTATACCCAACCACATTCACATATGCATATTGCATATTGCTGCACATTGTTACAAATTATTACAAATTAATACCTGCTATTGCATAGTACTACATATCATTACATGTTCTTGCCTTTTATTACCCAATATGGCGTATCATTGCATATGACTGCACTTCCACATACTACTACATATTGCATCTTACATCTATCATATACGTATTGCATCTATTAGATATTCCATATAGCATATGATTTGTTACATATCAGTTACTACACATTACTTACTACACATTATATATAAATCTACAGCTGTGCATGGATACATGATTATACATGTCCTCGAATCCCATGGATTATCATTACCCCCTCCGCAAACGTCCTGGAACCATGCTAAGATCAGCTGAACGAAGCTCCGCTGTGAATGGAAACAGATTGGAAACACCTAACTAATGGAATTAATATGAATTAATTATGAATTGTTTGTACGAATTATCCTCAAACTTGTCAACAGGTCTTTGAATTAGTTCTGAACTATTTCAGTATAGCATTTCAAGTGCAACTAGCCAAAGGCATTTGCAGACGTGTGTCGCTTTCGGCCATTTTATTTGTTATTAGTTTTTGTTGCATTTGTTTTTCTCTTTTTGCCAGATGCGATTTTTGTAGTAGTGCAATATAACAGTCTTGTTTTATCTAGTAAGATGGCATTCTCGGCTAATACCGGCCCTTGGTATGAACCACCAAGGCTAATAGGATATTTTAAATTTGGGGTCTGCTTCGGTTTTATATGCTGGGATGTCAACAGTCATTGACATTGAGGATCTGAACAGTTTTTTGGTGATTTAGCAATACCAAAGGTCTACTTACCCATTGTTTCCGCGAGCTCGCTTGTAGTATTTGGGCAATGGGGTTTGTAGATTTTGTTCGGCCAGGATCAAGAAAAAACAACATTCATTGGATTCTACCTCCCAATTGCGCTAGCAAAGGCAGAAACTTCCGGGCTGAGGGTTATAAAATGGTTAAGTCATAGATCAATAATATATTTCCCATTTACAGACACACCAAACCAGATTCATATGAATGCATGATATCAATGATATAGCTTTACAAGTTGGTGGTATCCCATGAAATCACCAAACATCATTGAACTATGATATTTGTTGGCCAAACGTTCAAGGGACTCCCTCCGGAACGACGAAAGCCGGTGCCTGGCGGTGCTTTGCCGTCCTGAGATGACCCTTTGAGATAATCAAATGGTGGTTTTGCCATGGTTTTTTCATCATCATGAAAGCGTGACAATCATTGACCTATGTGATGTGTATATATATATATATGTATATATATATATATACATATTTGATTATTTGATATATGGTGACTTTAGCTGTATATGATAGTAACTATGATATATGCTGATTTTTGATATACAGTACAAGTAGTGCCCGGGCAAGCCCGAGGCGGAAATTTCAAGGCTTATAGAGCCGAAAACAGAACGTGCTTATAGGATGTGGGCAACAGCCCCGTGCCTTGCAGAAACAATCTCTTGACACCTCAGTCGCCTCAGTCCTCCGACTTCTCTTTTCACTTCTCCTCTCCTCTCCTCTCATCTCATCTCGTATCAACTCATCCCATCTCATCTCATCTCAGTTTATCTCAGTTTATTTTGGCACATCTCAGTTCATCTCAACTCTTCTCAGCACTTCTCAGCTCTTCGCAGCTCACATCAGATATCATCTCATCTCAGCTCATCTCAGCTCTTCTCCACTTTCCTCTTCTCATCTCAGTTTATCTCATGTTTTCTCATCTCTCTCTCTCTCTCTCCCCTCTTCTCACATCTGCTCAGCTCATCTCAGCTCTTCTCGCAATTTCTCAGCTTATCTCAGCTCTTGTCACCTCCTCTCACCTCATCTCAGTTCATCTCAAGTCATCTAGTTCAGCTCTTCTCTGGCCCAAAACCTGCTCAACAACTAGATCTCAGTGCCAAAACCAACAAACGCACTTTTTAAGTTTTTTAAATGGAATTTAGAAAAGAAATGGAAAGCGACGAAAACGCAAAAAAAAAATCCTCAAAAACTGATTGTCGCAACGCAACCTTTCCAATGCGATTTGCAAGCAGCAAATTGCAAAAGACCATAGAACTACATGCACGACAGCAAGGCAGAGCAAGCATGATGCATCCACCCCATTGCGATTTGCAAACACGCAGTTGCAAAACTTCAAAGAACTACTGTACCTGCGCAACCACAATGCAGAACAACATTGACGCGGCCACTCCAGTGCGATTTGCAGGTTGCAAAGGCCAAAGAATTGTATGCGCAACCACAACGCAGAACAACATTGACGTAGGCACCCCATTGGGATTTGCAAGCACCATAGCATTATGTTCGCAAGTACGAAGTTTTTCCTGTCCAAAACATGCTCCAAAACCAGATCTCAGCGCCAAAACCAAAAAACTCCAACCTTGAAGATCTTGAAGATTATGAAAAGCCCAAAAAAAAACATAATAATTAAAACTAATCTTCGTCACCTTGCGCAACCTCCTGCAAGACCTCCTTCAAAAACCGCAACCTGACGATGCTGCAAATTTGTAAAAACGACCCTTTCGTGCGCGACCTCCTTCAAAAACCGTACGGTGAAGTTGTGAAAACGACGCTTCCGTGAGAGACCTCCTTCAAAACACAAGTTAAAGTTGTGAAAACGAAACTTTCCTGCGAGGCCTTCCTGGAAAACTGCAAGTTGACGTTGTGAAAACGAAGCTTTCGTGCGAGACCACCTTCAAAAACTGGGAGTTGAAGATGTGAAAACGATGTTTTTTTGCGAGACTTCCTTCCAAACCTGCAACTTGAAGTTGCGAAAACGAAGCCTGAACCGTCAGTTCCACTGCAGGACCAATTCGACCTGATCCGAGCATGATCCAAACATAGCCCAAGACCGTCTCGCACCGGCCGCGCGGCAGACCTTCCCCATCCATCTTCTGCACATTTTGTCCTGCAAAGGATACAATTCCCTGCGTCTGCTATCTCTCAAACATGTCCTACAAAAACCGCAACCTGACAATGTGAAAACGAAGCTTTCGTGCGAGACTTCCTTCAAAAACTGCAAGTTGACGTTGTGAAAACAACGCTTCCGCGCAAAACCTCCTTCAAGAACTGGAAGTTGAAGTTGTGCAAACGAAGTTTTCGTGCGAGACTTCCTTCAAAAACTGCAAGTTGAAGTTGTGCAAACGACGCTTCTGTGCGAGAACTCCTTCAAAAACTGCAAGTTGAAGTTGTGAAAACGACGCTTCCGTGCGAGACCTCC
>Ga0126342_10015791_pt1 | contig 13205 bp, 14 predicted proteins | sample Cyp1metagenome_FD_92528 | JGI IMG/M metagenome (GOLD analysis project Ga0126342, IMG submission 92528) | Coral microbial communities from Lord Howe Island, Old Settlement Bay, Australia - Cyphastrea 1 metagenome | ecosystem: Host-associated > Invertebrates > Cnidaria > Coral ... | reverse complement strand
TACACTACACTACATTACACTACACTACACTACCTTCCGCTACACTTCACTACATTACACTACACTCCACTACACTACAACTACAACTACACAACTACACTCCACTACAATACACTCCACTACACTAAATTACATTACACTACACTACATTACACTTCACTCCACTACACTACATTACACTACACTATACTACCTTCCACTACACTTCACTACATTACACTACGCTACACTCCACTACACCACAAATACAACTACGAATACACAACTACACTCCACTACACTCCGCTACACTAAATTACACTACACTACACTACACTACACTACACTACACTACACTACACTACATTCCACCACACTCCACTACACTACACTACATTACACTACACTACATTACACTGAATGACACTGAACCACAGATAGACAGGTTGACAGATAGGCAGATAGATAGATAGATGGATGGGTAGACAGGTAGACAGCTAGACAGATAGACAGATGAAAGAGAGAGAGAGAGAGAGATAGATTAGATTAGATTAGATTAGATTAGATTAGATTAGATTAGATAGATATAGATCGATAGATAGGTTGGTACGTGGGTAGATAGTCAGAGAAAGAGAGAGAAAGAGAGGAGACCTCAAGCACCTTTCGGTCCATCATCGGATTCGCTCTGCCATCCCTGATTCACAGCAACCAATCTCTCCCAGAGGTTTCCTATTTTTGAAACTTCCGCCACCGCCTTGTGCGGTACTAGTGGTATCATCTTATACCGACAAGTTTCTAATAGTTACTAAGTTATTGTTTATGGCTCTTCTCAATCGGCCAACCAGCTGCGCCTCGATCTGCCTTGACTCCGTCAAAAGGCGCTGCAAAATGTGGGGAGGCGTGTCGTCTGAGATGACTGGCAGGGCTGAGAGCAACAGGATCTCAGCCTGTAAAAGCTTGGCCAAATGCAGAGCCACAGGGCACCACTTGGCCACAACGCCTCCATTGTAGATCACCTGGTGGAACTCAGCTGAATCACCGAAAATGTCGTAATATTCATATGAAATAAATTGAAATATTATCAAATGGCACCCCGAAATGAAACGCATCCCACTAAACCAGGGCTTAGTAGTAGGAGGTATCTAATATTAGTGGGAAGGGGATTACTGCGGGAATTCTTCAAGGCTGCAACAAAGAATCAAAAAGATACTGAAATTCTGAGTGTCACTCTGAGTTGCCGTGGATAAAAGTATCCGGGACGCGTTCTTCGGAATAATCAGCTTGCGAGAAAAGATTTGGACTACAAAGGCCAGTAGATGAATGGCTGGATTCCCCGTGTTCCAAAAGTAGTAGCCATCTGGTACCTCACCACATCCCGCCTGACCCACAAGACTATTTAAGGTTGCCATAGATTGATGAAACCATGGTCCTCCACAGCATGGTGCTCGTGGAGTGTTCATACGGTTGGAATCCAGCGTCGTGTGCGCCAGCCCTGACACCTCTGAAATACGAAATCCAGAAAGGTGGCCCTTGCCATGCTCAGCATGCTCAGCAAGTAGGACTCTTCCATCACAAAACAAGGAACTTCTCTGTGCAAATGCTTGGAGTATGCTGACCCGATTGCAAATCCTCTGCCAATCAACAATACTACAAACTACCCGATTGCAACCGGTCCACATCATAGGTGATGAGTTTCTTCCTCTTGAGTGTATTTCAATTTTATTTGAGCCGACAAGGCTATTCACCAATCAAAATGTGAAGAGTTGTTTTCATCCCCAAGCATGTAGAAAAAAATCCAACAAACACAGCTTCTCAGTACGCCAGCCTTTCCAAACAAACACATTAAAGAAAATAAACGTTCCGCGACAGCCTGCACTAAGCTGGCCATCAACTTATGATCGAAGTCTTTTGCAGACTGGCCTCGGTCATTGTCATCTCAAAGCCGCAATCTTGACGTGGATGGACCCGCAATCACGGAACATGTGGGTTGTGGAAAAAACTATTGCATATATGTGCATGTAGATGTGTAGATATGTAGATGTGCAGGTATGTAGATATTTAGATATGTAGATATGTAGATATATATTGAAAAAACAGAGAGAAAGATAGAGAGAGATAGATAGATAGATAGATAGATAGATAGATAGATAGATAGATAGACACACAGACAGATAGACAGAGATAGAGAGAGAGAGAGATAGATAGATAGATAGATAGATAGGTAGATAGATAGACAGATAGACAGATAGATAGACAGATAGGTAGATAGACAGACAGATAGACAGATAGACACATAGACAGACATAGACAGATAGACATACAGACATACAGGCATACAGACAAACAGACAGACAGACAGACAGACGGACAGATAGATAGATAGATAGCTAGATAGATAGCTAGATAGATAGCTAGATACAGTGAACAGTATTAAACACAAACATACACACTGGTCTGAATGCGAGTTCTGAGGTTAAATCCAAACTGGTGAGGTTCGAAGTTAAATCCACGTGGGTGAGGTCCGCAATGGTATGAAGAAACAACAGCTTCATCGACAGATTTGTAGAGGCTACCAGCTGCACACTCGTGCCCAGGTACACCTAACTTGCAGGTACGTTTTCACGTCCTACTTCCAAGGTCTTCGTTGGCTCTGGCTTGGAAGTAGGACCCAGAGCCCCCTGCATATTCAATCAAATTCATACCACGCCCTGTGTAAGAAGGGTTTGCACACACATATATAAATATATCGTCATTAATATATATATATATATTCATATAGACCACTTAGACTGAGATTTGTGTGATACCCTGAGTATCGAGATTGAATAAACAGATTGAATAATCCCTGGGCCCGGGAGCCCTAAAATCCCCCAAATCCACTGAGCCCAGCACAGGCATCCAGGTCAGAGACGAGATTGCTAATAAAGCCCTGGTTGGCCTCAGGATCAAACGCGCTGCAGCATACACATGAAACATAGGGGATTTCATGGGGATTTCATGGGGGTTTCATAGGGATTCACGAGCAAACTACGCCATACTGAAGATGATCTGGGTTGAAAACATTTGACCCGCTATAGATGTGGAAAATCCAATTGTAGACCGTGTTCCTATTGAACATGGTGGCTTTCCACATCTACGAGTATGTGTTACGTCCCCATGCCGGTTGCTATGCCTTGCCTGATCCAAATGCAAGGTCAAAACCTCCAGCGCGCTTTCGACTCCTTAGAGATTGAACTTTCAATGTTATTGCAGTGTATATAGATGTGTATTGTGTGTATATATAATATATATAATATATATATTATGTATACATATACCCATAGGATCCATGGTGCTGCTATATATGGTAACATGGATCCCATCAATATACCCCCAATGTTAGCATATATACCAGCACCATGGATCCTATGGGATATATATATATATGTATATACACCGCGTAATGGCTGCTGAGAAAAAGGCTGGAAGACTTTCGCTTGGTGCCGGCCGCCTGAACGCGAGAAACTTTGAATTTGAAACAGGAAAGTCGGAAAGGATTATCGTATGAACAGTTAAGGTGGGAACAATGCGAGGAAGAAGCTGTTTCTTTCTAAGGTTGTTTATTCTTTTGCATCCTCCTTTAGTTACACTGTTTTACATTGTTTTACACCTTTCGCATCCTTATAAATTGCACCAGTTGATCGCACAACAAGCCAACAGAATACAATCAGGGGGCACCTGCTTCGCTGGCAAGCATCTTGTGTGCGCCAACTTTGTGAGGGATTCCAAAGTGACGCCAACCGCTCCACCCAAGTTCTTGGAGGCAGCATTCACCGAGTTTCCTCACGGCTGCGATGGACAGAGACAGCTGAAAAACATCGAAATCCAAAAAACACGAGGATGGTGCCTTGTGCTTACCAAGATTGGACCAAAACAATGCCGTGATATGAGTTTGTCTGAAAACAGGGTCTCCCCAATCTTGATGCTTTATCATCTTTTCCCGATTAAACATTGCAATTGTGCACGCGTCCCCATGTTTGGACACCCCAACATGTCATACAATATATATATATATTTATATGTATATTATGTATATATATATATATTTGTACACACTATGGTATATTGTTGGTTATGCAGTTCTATCATCATGATATTTCCATTGTATCCCCCATAGACTTGTGATACCCAGTAGCTGAGTAGGTCATTTTTTGTTTCTTACCCATCGGCCCTGCCTAGTAGGAGGATGCCCTCCAAAAGTACTGGCATCGCTTTGGAGTCGATGATGCTCCAGGCCGCAGTCAACGCCAGGTCCAACCTCTCCACATGATGGACATGGCACCCGGATGGCTGCGGGGGTTGTCCCAAAAAAATGGGAGCCTCTGGGAAGTTAAGATAGCTATGGAAAATGGATGAACATGGGTGAACATGGCCCACTTAAGTAGATGATTTATCTACTCAAAAAAAGCTGAGGCTCGAAAGCAAACTGTGAGTCCTTACCAGAGGAACGATCCCACAGATCGCTGTATCAACACAAACGCTGCCGAATGGAGCTGGAAGATGAGTTTTCCCTCTATTGTCTTCAGGGTCGAGCTGTGCATTTACTAGAAAGTATAATGTGGTAAACCCAATAATAAATGTACCATTTGGGATGGTTTGTACAACCTATTTATATCTATTTATGGTGATTTTGGGGATGGTACACTACAAGTACCTTATTTCCGGACACAACATGCTCTGAGCATCCAACCCACTCTCCAAGTCATTGGCTTTCGGGTTGAAGCGCGCCATATCCAAGTTCAACCTCCATAGCTGGTAGTTGGACTGGAAAGGACATACTGTACGGACACCAACTAGTACGCATTATTGGCTATGATTTTCATTGTTATTACTAGTATCATCATATTATATATCATTGTCATCACCATTATTTTTATTAGTCATTACTGCATAGGTGATGTATCATCATGTATCGTGCACAAATTTGCGAAGCCCGGGGGGGAGACATCTGGAACATCGGCACACAGGAAAACTCTAAATGCTGACGTTGATGTCAAGACAAGTTATGCAATGCCAAGTTTCATGGATTCTGGAACATCGGTACGCCGTGCAAGATAGCAATGTATCATGCTTGCTGCAGGTAGCATCTGCGTAAGGCTTTAGGAATGGGGTACCCGTAACCAATTGCTTGTCACCATTTCACCTTCCGCAATGGATGTAAGTGACCCATTTCAGGACCCAGGGATGATCATGATCCCCTTTTTCCCAGGCGCCCCATAGATTTTTCCAATGGAAAGTGGGAAATCCTCACGGTCCAATGAATTCTGGCTGTCTCACTTCCATCCCATCCAATTACCCATGATCTCTGCGTCAAATGGTGGTTTGAATCTAGCATTACAACATATTACAACTGTACTCCCATTGTATCCCCACTTCATGTTTATATCCACAATACATCTCCACATGACATAGCAATATATCCATATATATATATATATCCCGAACGAACGCATGGCTTTTTCCCCATGTTCGTTACTGAAACCCCATTCCAGTTACCCCACATCAAATACCCGTTTTGCGGAGATTGATTAACATCCCATGTTGGTTGGTTTACTTGGATACCAACTGACTATAACACCATGACTTATCCCAATGGAACTACCCGATCGTATCCAATACAACGCTTCATCAAGCTGAATCCTCCCAATTCTTTGGTATATCATGGGATTGTAATGTGAACCCCGCAATAATAAACTGTGGGTAATTTATCCTTACTTACCAGTGATGGGGTTACATCCAATAATTGGGATATCCAGGACAACCCAAAAAACTCTTCAATAAATTATTGATTGTATATTATTGTATATAATCTTAGAAATATATCTTATATAGTTATTCTTAGTTTATATCCCCATGATCTCACACCCAAAAACAAAGCATGGTGGAATGATATCAACATATATCAACCATCTCCATAGAATCCTCCATCGATGCTGGATTTTTCGTGGCTCCTGAGCTTCCCCACTGCACCCGTAGCTGCAACTCCTGCAGCGGCCCTCGTTCCAGCAGCTGACGAAGGAAGACTTCCGAGGCAACCGTGTCCTGGGGGAACAGCTGGGGCCCCAGGTCGTGGTTGCTAACGTTGGTGTACAACTAACTAATAGTGTACAATTAATGATGTATTAAATAATGTATTAATAGTGTACTAATAATGATGTATTACTAATAGTGTACTAACTAATTTACTAACTAATGATGAATGAATGATGTAAACTTGGGGTTTTAAGTGGTGATGCTAAAGTCCGTCCTTTGTGGCCTGCCCTGCTGCTGTCAAGCTGCGCTCCTGAAATTGCAACACCAGGACACAAAAATCGTCACTCGCGCAACCAAATATTTGGTTGGCGGTTTCAACCACCAAAATGATAGAAAATGGTGGTCAAATCCCATGATGAACATATAAAACATAAAACATACTGTAGTTGAACCATGTTGAACCATATTTAAACCGCCAGCCTATGCCTATACAATCCTACAGCACCAATGTTGCCAATATGTGTGGTTGCCAAACAATTCCATGCCAGCAATGCCAGCACAGCATCTCCTCCCCCACAGCAGCTCCAAGAAGCCCCTGCAGTGCTTCCAACACCTCCTTGCAGCCGAATTTGCCACTAGCTTAGCTGCTGCACTGCTGACATTGTTGTCTTTGATTTTGTGGACACAACGGTTTCCACTGCGACAATTACAAGGAGTCTTTATGGATTTTATGGTCTTTCTAAGTTGTTCTCAGATATGGAGCTGAGTTTTACTTTCTGGCCATGAAAAAAAAACAACTGCCCGCTCTTTCTCTTTTGCTTGTTCATGAGTGCCCGACACAACACGAGTGCCTAGCTTAGGCACGGCCGGGCGACAGTCTTTGCAAAGTCCAAAGGCATCTCAAAGCAATCGTGTAAATTGAGGCCCCGTCTTGAAAGGGGAAGGGTTGAAGTATCGTGATTTGGGCTGTCAGCCTTCTCAACTCCATTCAACATCATTCAACTTCACTGCTGCTCCCAAACGTGCTTCCCCCAGAGCCGATCGCATATCGCTCCGCCATCTGATCCATCTGTCCACAACCTGCAACTTCTAGCGACGTGTCCTCCGCCTCGCAGAAATGTAACGCGCTGCTGCGAAACCACTGGCCCAAATTGCTAACCACCCTGCGGTGAGAGCCGCATCCTGACAGACCGGACGGCTGAACAATCACTTCCACACTGGTGGCTAAAGGGATGTGATGTGACGTTGCCCTGGGATCCCTTGGTGCACGTTGCTTATGTCGACCACTAGACACTGTTCGTATATCTCTGGTGGGTAGTGCTGTCATCATTTCATATTGGTTTCATGAAATCATTTTGCAAGCCTGCTTGGATTATCTTGGATCCCACCGGCCAAGCTTTGCCAACAAGTGCCAACAATCATACCATCCTTCTTGACGCATCTTGAATCTGAACTATTGCATTCAAAGCCTCCTACCCAACCCAGATGCCACTGGCAACAGCTCGCTACCAAGAGTCCAAGAAGAAGCACCGCGTGAAGCCAAGCCCAGCTGGAGGATTTTGGGATGCGCATCCCCAAGCAAATGAACCCAATGCAAAGGCCACGTTGAAATTCAAGCCTTGTATACAGTGGGTGCAAAGAGAAAGCACACTGCCACAACATGCCACAACTGAGATTTGCCGTACTGTCTTCAGAGATCAGCAACTGATGCGGAGATTCAGGTACATGCAAGCACAATATGCAAGCGCACGCAGCTACAGGAGTGCCGAGGTTGCACTGCGCACTGGTTTCTTGAAAGGCTCCCAAATGAAACTCTCATCACCATCTCACGTCATGGTTTCATCCCTTAACATTACCGCCATGATGATGTTGACAATTTCAGTACTCGTTCTGAGATCTAAATTCCACTGCACATCCCCCACAAATGGGGCGAAAAACCCACTAGAAATATCATATATTATCTACAGCAACCGTTTGATATACCATAAATATCATATCTTTGGCGCAGCAATCGTTTTATCAATATCATATATAATCATCACAAACATTATAAAATCATAAATATCATAAATATGATTATGGTATGGGTCAAAACCGTGGTACCTCCCCCAAAAAAGCTGGTTAATGGATGGTTATTCTTCCATCTTCCAAATATGATAATTTCATAGGCTTTGACCCACTACCATCAAATATCATTTGTAAATCAATCAATATACTTCTATATGATATTTATCAATATGACTTAAATGGTAACAAGTCACTGCATCCCAGGTGCCGTTGATCAGTGCCTGCATCTTAGCTTCAGTCCCCGGCAAGGCCAGGCGTGAGGCGTAGGTCACCGTGGCACACCAAGCAGCAGCGAAGGTAAAGCCATGGAGCGGTTCGACCAAGAGAACCAGCCAAGGCCTGGGCTGATGGTCTTGGGATGTGAATGTTTACAACACACACATACTGCATATAATATGTATATTCCGATAGACAGATAGAAAGGTGATAGAGAAAGAAAGAAAATTCTATAGAAAGATACTTGGAAAGATAGGTAGATAGATAGATAGATCGATAGATCGATAGATTAGATAGATAGATAGATAGATAGATAGATAGATAGATAGATAGACAGATAGATAGATAGATAGACAAATAGATAGGCAGATAGATAGATAGATAGACAGATAGACAGACAGATAGATAGATAGACAGCTAGATAGATAGATAGATTGATAGATCGATAGATAGACAGATAGATAGACAGATAGATAGACAGATAGACAGACAGATAGATAGATAGACAGAAAGACAGACATATAGATAGATAGATATATAGATAGACAGATAGACAAACAGATAGACAGATATATAGACAGGTAGATAGATAGATAGACAGATAGATAGACAGATAGACAGACAGATAGATAGATAGATAGACAGAAAGACAGACATATAGATAGATAGATATATAGATAGACAGATAGACAGACAGATAGACAGATAGATAGACAGATAGATAGATAGACAGATAGACAGACAGATAGGCAGACAGATAGATAGATAGATAGACAGATAGGCAGACAGACAGATAGATAGATAGATAGACAGATAGACAGATAGATAGATAGACAGATAGGCAGACAGACAGATAAACAGACAGATAGACAAACAGACTGACAGATAGACAGACAGATAGATAGATAGACAGATAGACAGATAGATAGACAGACAGATAGATAGATAGACAGATAGAGAGAGAGCGCGAGAGATGGAGACCCCCAGGATCTCTTTACCTTTGGGTAACATCATGTCATGCTGATCATGGTGTCACCTTTGCAGTGATGCCTTGACAACATGCCAAGTCCGAAAAGATTATCCATCCTCTTTTGGCCTTAGATGTTGCAAAGTCATATTGAGTAGCTGATGAATGGTTAGGTGAACTGGTGCATGAGCTTCCTTCAAAACCCAGACTTTTTCAGAGAACAAACAGTTCAATCTGGGTTGCCGTGAGGTTGGAGGAATACACACCCCATCCTTGGATCAGTCAGCCTTTCAGATGAGAAAACACATCACTTGAGACAAGGCGCTGATTTCTGGGGATGATTCCGTAAAGGAAGCACCGCAATGCCATGACCTAAGACTTGGGGGCACAGGCCTGGATCTCTAAACATGCTCATATAGTGAGATAATTATATGATATATTATGTGATACAGTGATACTGTTGAGATGTTTTTGATATCAAATCAAAACTGTGCGCAATCGTGTGTAATTATGATAATTATGTTGTTTTGTGTGCAACAGGCCACTATTGTGAAGGTGATTGCTTGGGAATTCCCAAGTGGCAGCTTAACATCTGCTCAAGCACAAGCTCCGAAAAGCCGAGCACAGCGACCAGACTGTAGCCACGCTCGGTCCATAACTTGGAAATGTATTTGAAGACGGGAATCTCGAATGCGCACATCACCTAAGTTTTTTTAGAGACCGAACAGTAACACGGCAAGCTAAGTGAGGACTTAAATTGATTTAAATGAATCTTGAGATATCTTGAGACTTCTGGAAAGACTTGGGCAACATAGGCAGGGACGGGCAGGAACTATCAGGGACGGGCACAGATGTCTGAGGAGGCGAGGAACATCATGCCAGCTTGTACATAGTTGTAGCATGCTGTACCTTACATTAGGAACTATTAGGAAGAAAAGTGAGGCAGGAACACTTCGTTCAATTTTTCTGCAGCGATTTTCCTCTTTGCTCATTTCTGACACTTCTGAATTGGATTTCAGGAGCCTAGGTCGCGGCAACAACTTGCAGGACTGTCGTTATCCACAGGTGAAAGGATGGCAGCCAAACTATGTATCAAAGCCCATGTCAATTTGACATCGATAAACGCCACGGCAACGTCTCACTTCTTCAGAACTTGGACCAAAGTAGGTGTCGCCTGAGCCAGCTGCTTAAGTCACTGCTGTGATGAGGGTAGCTCAACCCCTTCTGATTTGTAAATGCAACTGTCGCTCTCGAAAATTGCACGGCCAAAACGTAACCCATCTTCATTTTTTGATGAGTAATTGATACAAAAAGAGATCCCGATCTTCCTTACTTGTACCGTTGATAATTGATAAACCTGCCACGCTTCTAACACATCTGCTCACAGCCAAACCAACTCACACCAACCATCGGCTGATTTCATGGGCCAAATCTACGAGGAACATCTACACGTCTCAAAGCGCGGTGTTTTCACCATGGTCACCATGCAGTAGACCATGGTCACAATAGTGTTCTTTAGTAAGCGGGATTTCCCTTTAATGGGCTACCTACCATGGTACCCAAATCATTCAACTTTTTCGACCATTTTTGGTGACTGGGGATGGATGGTAACCCACCTCCAACATCTTCATATACTCGGCTTCTTTCTGCTGCTCCAACTGCTGCAAGTGCTGCAGCTGTTGGACCTGCGATCCCGGGAGGTGAGTGGTTGAACTTTATTGTCATGCTATAAACTGTTATAAATGATGAGCCTCCAAGTATCCCGTAGTGATGAAGCTATCCAGTTGAAAATCTCAACCTTTTAGTTTGTTTTTGCAGGGACACATCTTGAATCTTTAAATAGATCTGTCCGTTGTGATATTTTTCATTATCTTTCAATGGGGGTTTTGCATTGCCATCCATGAAACATTTCCTTCCACAGGAAGGGATAGCAAAGGAATGTTCCTGCCTTCTGTGGCATTCCAGACTCAATTTCCTTGATCCGCTGCAGTCTGAATGCAAGATCTTTTTCCACCGCAACTTTCTCCTCACAGCCAAATTCATCACAATGGATACGCATGGTACGAGTGAGTATACAATAGCATACAACAAGAATTGACAATTTGATGCTACGACTTCAGAATATGCAAATGAAAAAGAGTTATTCCGCCGTTGCCGAAGATATGCGACCCTATTTCTTGCTTGGGTCGGCACACTACCTTCCGCCGCCAAACTTTGCAAAGGTCCAACAACAATAGTTGCGGTGTCGGAGCTGGTGCTGCGAATACAGCAAAGAAAAAACTGACACACGTATTTCCTGACATTGATTCTGCGTATGTGTTCGGGCATTGTCCTGACGTATCTTTCTCCATCGCCATCTGTCCGCACATACATTCTGACATCTACCCAACATATTTTAAATGCAATGGAATTTATTCGGGCATTTGCTCTCGTATGCTCTCGTAAATTTAGCCTGACATAGAATGACACATATTCTCACCTGCATCCTGACACCAACTCTGGCGTTTACTTGGGCAGTCATTCTGACATGTGTAGCGCTTGCTATCTTACGGCGTCCGGAGGGGCACAAAAAGGCCGGGAGCAAAAGCACTGGATTTGGGCCCGAGATACCCTGACATGCTCCTTTTTGCCGCAACGGTGCGCATCTCAGAAACTTGACAAGCTATTGGACAAAACCCTCCCAGGTGCCACCAATAAAATGAAATCCTGAGTCTAATTACATCTGGCTTCTTGCGTTTGGCTTGCCCTTCTCATTTGGCTTGCCCTTCTCATTTGGCTTGCCCTTCTCATTTAGCTTGCCCTTCTGGTCCTTGCAACGCCATGTATTTAGCCTCCTTGCTGTGTTTCGTCTTGTTGCTGCCCTTTCCCTTGTGACTTCCCACCCTTACCCCCCCGTCTCTTTTTTGGGGGGGTTAGGGGCGGTGGGTCTCTAGCCTCTTTAATCTTCAGAACAGCAGCTCCTTCAGAACACTCTTCGAACGGTGGGAGCGGGCGTCTCTCAAATTCATGGTCTCCCTTGTTCAACTTATGCATGCGGTTCTTTATATTTGTAGGATCATCCTGCATCAGAAATACAAGCTGGTCGCCCTTGGAAAGTATTGTGGATGTTGTTTCTGGAATTTCCAACAATCCGGTTCGGTTGTGTACTATTCCAATGGGGCTGATCTTAAAATTCTTGCGCATGTCGAGTGCCAGCAGCTCGTACCCGTTTTCCTTCTTAATTCTCAAATCTTCAAGGCACTGGGGGTCTGACTTGATCAAGTGCTGAAGCTGTCTCTTGGCAACAGGCTCTGTGCAAATTGAGGCGGCGGTCTCATGCTCATAGGCATACCGCTGGTCATGGCAAGAGAGTTCATCCAGCTGTAAGTCCCCATCTTCCAGGGCGAACTGTTTCATGAACTCCTTCAATTTTTGCCCAACGGCTTCAACAGCCTTCCCTTTGAAGCACTTCTGTCCTGGCACCTTGGGAGTAATTTTGTAGATCGTTTCCTTGGGCCCAGTGCGGAAATCCAAAAATATCCAAGGGCAGGACTTCCCAAACAAAGATAATTTACATAACTCTTTATCCGACCTTTTTAGTGATGGGTCCACAGTGAGTTCCTGACTTTTTGGATCTTTTTTGGACACGACGTGAAGAAACCAGGTGAATCAGCGGAGCAGGCGGAATGTGCTTTGCTAACGGGAATTCAAACAGCCGTTTGTCCACAACAAGTTGCCAACAATAGGTATTTCACCTCTAAACGCTGGATTTTTAACCTTATGTCGGTGCGTACGCCTTAAAACTGAATGTGCCATACTGAAGTGGCGATCATTTTGATTGCTGCCACTGTGGGTTCATGTGATATATATATATGGTTGTTGATCAAAATTCCTTTATCCCGGAACGGCCATTCTTCGCGAATAAACATTTTACTTTCGCGAAACTTTCGCGAACTCCATGTTTATCTTTCGCGGGGCCCATGTT
>Ga0126342_10015790_pt1 | contig 13205 bp, 10 predicted proteins | sample Cyp1metagenome_FD_92528 | JGI IMG/M metagenome (GOLD analysis project Ga0126342, IMG submission 92528) | Coral microbial communities from Lord Howe Island, Old Settlement Bay, Australia - Cyphastrea 1 metagenome | ecosystem: Host-associated > Invertebrates > Cnidaria > Coral ... | reverse complement strand
AACAGGTGTTGTTGCTTAGTGTCACTGGCCATTGTTACATCTGTTGACTACTGCATCTTGAATACACGTGAATATTACTTCTGGTACAATCCCCGCATTCACTGGATTTACTGGAATTTTGTGTTAATAGGTAAATCAACCATAAATTGTCATTTTTCAACAACGGTATCATCATCCTTTTGGTTGGTTGAATCCTATTAAATCCCACTAAATATCATTATTGTTGGTGGTATTTGGTGGTGAAGCACGGTATTTCACCTTTTTTCATCGCTGAAAACACGTCGTTTTTGATGCCGAGGTCTGCCTCGTTGAGACGGGGATCGTGTCCGCCTTGCGAATAGGCCCGGTCCTCTATGTTTGTTTTTTTTTGCCATTTTCATATTACATATAGATTTCCACAAATTATATGGCTATAAGCCTTTGTGAAGTTCTTGCGAATAGTGATAATGGATATGATAGGCCCTATATTCAGATGATATTCCCATATAAATTTTCCAGACATTTCCACACATCATATGGCCATAGATTCCATAGATCATGCATGATCATGCCATTTCATGCCATTTCCACCATAATTCGCATCAACCTTTGCAGCCTTGCAGCTACGCAGGCCTTGAGGGTCTTCAAATGCCGCAGGATTTGCAGAAGATGCATCGCTTGCTGGGCAGTTTATCTGAGGTGCCGATTTCAGCATCAGCATTCCGGAAAAATGTGGGGGTTCCCCAATATAGGTGAGATTGTTTTTTATTGGTTTATCACGGGTTATAACTAGGTTCATTGTGCTAGATATAGCTATGGTATTATCTTGGGATCATTTCTAACACTTGACAGATCCTCAACATCCCAACTATGCATTCAATCTTGAATTCCAACTATGGTCGGTATGTGTCTAATAGATTAACTAGATTAACAATGGTTAATATCAATTTATATCTGGTAGATACCCTCCAGCATTGGGTTCTGGGATTTCCCATATTTTCCCATGATTTCGCATTCAAACTTCAATTTATTGGGTGTTTTCCCATATGTTTCAATGATTTTCCCATTGTTCATGATTTTCCCACGGTTTTTTCATCAACAAACCATCATTGTTCATGATTTTCAGGGTTTTTTTCATGTTTTTTTTGGCCATGTTTCCCATATCTTTCCATAGTTTTCTCCCCTTCAAAAAGCTCCCAGTCGCTGGGCATTTCGCAACGCCAGGTCTGGTGGCGCCAGCAGCTGCGCGCCGCGCGCAACGCCTCGCTGGCGAAGAAGAATTCCAAGCGCGCCGAGCGCTTGGAGGAGACGCCGGTCACGCAGGTCGAGTGCCGGGAGGTGGGTAAATCGGTAGTGTGGGATTATCATAGGTAAACCATAGGAAAACCATAGGAAAATGGTGATTTAATGGTGGTTTAATGGGATAAATACCCTCTGGTTATGACTGACATAGCCATGGAAAATCGCCATGCTATTAATAGGTAAACCATCTATTCCTATGGGCCATCTATACCATGGCTATGTTAGTCATAACCAGAGGGCAGATGTAATATTAAATAGATAGTGATAATAATTAGGTATAACGAATATCTTATATTAATAAATAGTGGGTAAATATAATTAATAATAGATAGTGATATTTAATATTAGGAATATCATATTTAATAGCTACTATTAAATAGGTAGTGCTAGATATTAGGTGGAATCTCAACCCTGGATTAATAAACCCCAACGGCTGTTTAATTGGGAGGGCGCCATTTAAGTATCAGATGATGACTATTGGAGGAGTATCCCCCTAATTAATAAACCATAGTTTATTAATCCGGGGTTGACATTATAGTTTAGATATGCTTAGATGACTAATATGGATAAATGACTCTGGTACAATATCAATAAATCATGGATAGATATCATGCCATGGAATATGATCAATAAATATCTATACGTGGAATATCATGGAATAATATCCATGATATCTAGGAATATATATATATATATATTATTATTATATATATTAGTCAATCAATATCTATCCATGATATCTAGGTTTTTCAGCAATGCATGGAATACTCAGAAGGATATATACTTGTTGATCATTGATGGATGATGATAGTTGATGGATGGTTGATGATTATAGTTGATGGATTTGCTAATCCACTGGGGGAAGCAACGGGGTCGGATTCTAATGGGGACACTGGAGGTTTTAATGGAACAATCATAGGAAAATATGGGAAGAAACACATGAAAATCCTGAAGCATGATGAAAACTATATACAGTAAGGGTTTTAATGGGTTTTTGATGGGGTTTGTTTAACGATCCAAATAACTAGTTCAAAAGATGGGGATATAATTACCAAAGATGGGAATTTCGAGTTGAGAATATTGATATGCTTGATTTTGAGTTGGCTAGGTTAGTTTATAAGTTTGATATTTGAGTTTATGGTAGATCAAAGTAGTTCATGGGGATTGCAAAGCAACGAACATGACTCTGGGGGCACGGGCGTGTCCCTGGAAAGGGGGATGAAGAGGCTGGGGAGAAATTGTGGATGAAGTCATTGCAAAGGCCTTAGTGAAAACTGAATGGGTTTTCTTGAGGTTATGAAACGTCCTTTGCCAAAATCCGTCAAAATCCCAGAAAATCCCAATTTTTCCTAGGCCAGATATGGCCAGATCCCCATCGCAGATGTTGGATGTTTCAGGCTTTGGACGAGGCCGTAGAAGCTACGTTGTCGGAGGTCAAGGGCGCCAGTTTGCGCGCGAAGCTGGGCTCTGGTTATCGGATCAGCGCCAAGAACTGGATTCTGGATACCTTGTGGGGATTTAAGACAGCTATTTAGGTTATACGGTATAGGTATAGGATAGTGGCATATAGTGGCATTGATGCCCCATTTGGTTCGATTACTGTATAATCTGTATAAGTCCCTCTTCAGTCTCTTCAAATTCAAAATGGTGATTTCCATAGGTATGTTCCATGACTAGAGGGTAAAGATTGGCTTCCACCAGCCAAAGTACTGAGCTAGTCATGATTTCTGACCCCAAGCATAGTCGGGATATCTCGGGCATTTTGTCCAGCCACAAGGTGCTTATAGTTTGCAACGCCAGTGTCCTCTCCGCAGCGGTTGATAAGTTGGGGCGCTACCCCCACTGAAACACAATTTTTTCAAAGACAACTAAAGATAAAGACAATCTTTTTCACCTATAGGACGAACAGCTGCTGTAGTGGTGCCATGTGGTGCCAACGGGTCTCACCCAGACCTATGGTTTGAAAAAAAAGGCCTTTTTCGAAGAGCGAGTGGTCTTCACATGTTTTTTGTGGCATGTTCGCCATCCTCCTATCCACCAAGGGTCTTGCCGTCCATCAACAGCTTGCACCAACTCTTTTTTTCCACGGTAGCCCGGTGGATGGGGGACGGGTTGATCATTGATCGGACTTGTGGGAGCAGTTGAGACAAATGGGTATGGTCCCATGGTGAACTAAAGCCCCATGAGTTGGGATAGAAGCCATATAACTATTTTATTATAGTTATGAAATGTTATGAATATTTCCATCCACTCATAACTGGAACTGCACTTCTAATCGAAGTTGAATCCTGTGGGGCCACTTGAACGAATTTTCGAGGTATCAACTGAGTCAACCTGGTGCCAGGGTTTGCAGGCAGCCTTCGTCAAGCCACCGCTTCACCTGACATTACCTGAGAGATGGATTTGTACAGGATCAAACGGGTTCCAACACCATTTGCCAGGCAACCTCTCCACTTCTGATTCGTTCCGGCTCCACAGGTGATGCTGCACTGGAACCTCCACAGTAGCACTCTGCCGGCCTCGCAGAAGCTGAGCTTCCAGGCCTGGTTGGCCTTGAACCGCCCCATGGCTGGCAATGTTGCCCCAGGATTCATCACTCCTCAGTTTTTTAGGACTGGTACCATTTTTAGTCGTAATTACGTAATTTATAAATATATGTATCACTATTTTTTTTGGGCTATTTGGTGGCTAGTTTTGCATATACGCTTTCAACAGATGCCCTCTGGTACTCAAACATGGCAACGGAAAAATCCCATCATTTTCCTATGGCAAGCCCCATCTGGAGATTTCTCACCCAGCCATGTTTGATGGAGGGTACCATCTCTGAGGAAGTGGTACCAAGGACCTGGTGGGCCTGGTGGGCCGGGGGCGGCTGAGAAATGGGAATCATTTTCGTACGTCCAAATATGTTGCCATATATTTCCATATACCCTCTGGTTATGACTAGCAGTTCGCCATAGTATAGATGGCCCATAGAAATAGATGGTTTACCTATTAAAAATGGTGATTTTCCATGGCTATGTTAAATAACCAGAGGGTATGTTGTTCAGGACTGTTCTTTTCAAACACAGAATGGAGCAACGAAGCATGCTGTGGCAATCATGGTGGTTCAAACCCATAAACCCCGCCCCCCGCCTCGCCAGTCGTGTGAAACGTCCTAGGAGGATGTGCCAGAGTGGCTACTGGAAAATGTCTACAGCACCATCTCCAAGGCTCCAATTCAGGAGTTATCCTTGGATGAGACGCTGTACCAGTTTCTCGATATGGAATATGGGGAGTCCATATTTTGTCGGCAAACATCAAGGGAATGCTGGTGCTTGATGTTCACTACAGGTTTGGTCAAGGTCGAATTGGGATATAATTAGGGGAACCACACAGTGAGGAAGGCGGCCATTGTGATGGAAAGTGGAGGGTCCGAAATTGTCAAGTGGATGACCCGTTCTGCCAGCCCAGAGAAGGCTTTGAGCATCTCTGCATGTTTTCTTGTGCTAGCAACCTGATCCAGCACCGCCACCGCGAACTTGTTCTTTTTGAACTTTATGTTACAATGAGAAACCATCCAAATTTGGGAAATTTTGAGAGCCCAATTTTCAAGGCAAAGATCCATTCGAAGCCCGGCAGCAAATATGGCACTGGGGCTGCCGCGTATGGTCGCGTATGGTGAATCTGAAGATTTTTGGGTAAAGGCCTGTAGGAAATGCTCAGGTACCCTCTGGTAATTTAACATAGCTATTGAAAATGGCCATTTTTAATGGGTAAATCCACTATAAATGGCCATTTTCAATAGCTATGTTAGTTTACCAGAGGGTACCGCAAATCCTTGGTGTTCTTTCCATTCCTTTTCCAATTGGAAGAACATGAAGAACCGATCATCTTCAACCGAAGAGCAATACAAGATCTACAAGGCATGATTTCTATTGGGGCAACGGGGATCAATGGGCTTATTATTACCATAGTGATCCATATTGTACATTTACTCCAAGGCCTCCCTCAGCAATTCTGTCCCGCTTTTCTACGGAGCCCGAAAGCTAAGACCTGGAGTCAAGCCGGCTGCATGTGGCCGCCAAAGTGGAAGGATGGGTCAAGGTCCAAATGGGCCGCTTTAGGGCGCTTTAGGGCCTTTAGGGATTTGCCCAGGAGGTATCACTGAAGTTACGCCAAGATTTCAGATTTTCCAACTCTTCCTGCTTTGGATTGAAGGGACGTTTTGAAGGGACACTTGAGTTGAATTACACCCTACAATCACCCTAGACATGGGTCAAAAATGCTCAAAATCTATCGTATTTTCCGATTCTGGGATCGTGATTTCTATTCGGCTCTCATTTGTTTTGGTGTGAATCTTCCCCTGTACGTCCTGCACCTATCATATATCATAGTATATAAATGTATATAATGTATCATATTCCCACCTTATGGGTAAAAAGTCATCTATAGTCAATTGATAATCAATAACACTTGGATTACTGTGTGATTCTTTTCAAAAGCACACTGATCCTTTCTGGTGCAGCGAGCAAGATTGAATTCAGTTGACATGGCTGGCCCGGTCGGGCTGCATATGGATTATGATATATATCTGGGTAAATTATAACGACCTCACTGCGACCTCACTGGAATCATGGCTTATAAGGGAAATCATTCCCAAATGGCCTTAATTCAGGTTAGTGAAATATAATATTTTAACCATATATATATATATGTATGTATAATCATCCTGAAGTAGGAAGGATATCGGATTTTCAAACATCTTCCCATTGTAGTGAGGTTTTTTCGACATTTCCATATTCTACTCCAGGAGGACTATATCATTATATATATATAGTGTATGTATATATATCCCATAGGATCCATGTATGCTATATATGGTAACATTTACCATCAATATACCCCCAATGTTAGCATATATACCAGCACCATGGATCCTATGGGTATATATATATATATATTAATGGCTTACGCAACTATCAAGTTGTAAATCCACCAGTGAGGGAACCCCTGCTGACTCCCTGGCACCTCGAGAGGTCCGCGGGGACGCGCCAGAGCTGCCAACCGTGCCGGGCTTTGCCAAGACCAACTTCGTGGCATCGCGGCTGCAGCGGGAATTTTTTCATGGGAAAATCATCGGAAAAACCCATGGAAAAACCTGGAGTTGAATGGGATTTACTGGGATTTTTGGACTTGAATTTGGGGCTTTTCATGGTATTTTACTGGAGTTTAATAAGATTTCGTTTTTTTTTTAAATTTGGGATATAGAATGATATAGATAGTGATCTTCAACGGAAAACATGGATGATCATTGAGATTTTCACGGATTTGAATTCCCATGATCATTGGGATTGTATACCGCACAGTTGGGATTAACTTCGGGATTAAAGATGTTACTGTAATGGGAAGCATTTTCAATGGATTTGGATTATTATAATAATTTTGGGTGGCTTTTCATGTATGTTTATAATCATCTATATCTATATGTATATTTCGGCAGAAGCCTTACGATGGCAAACTTGGGTATAGAAAGTGGAGGTACTGTGCCATGAGGCCACATGTTATCACAGAAACAGGGTCATACTCGATCCCTTGAACTGCTATGCCCAACAACCCAAAGATATCTATAAAGAACTTTATAAAAAACCTTATTGGACACATCATTGGCAATTGATCCCCTTCATCATTGCACTTTCAGGGATGCCCAGTGGTGGGACCCCATTCTCGCAAGGCCCCCAGCTTGCCTGATCCCACTTCGAGGTTGGATATAGTTAGAAAAGGTTACACGGTTACACCATTTTAATTTGCACCCCCAAAAACAGATAGAGCAATAACATATGATTCTAAACTAGATCTAGAGACTAGATATGGTTTATGTGATGGAATTGGATGGATTTTTTGTCATATTTTGTCTATATTTGTATACTTTAAATAAAATGTAGCCATGTTTTTTGGCCATATCCAAATATTCCAACTATATAATCCAATATCCATTACAGTATATAATCCAACTAGTCCATTAATCTTCTCTGGTTGGTGGTTTGGAACATGGCTACTTTTTTTTTTCCTCCATATATTGGGAATGTCATAATCCCAACTGACGAACTCATATTTTTTCAGAGAGGTTGGTGGCTCAACCACCAACCAGTTCTTAATTAACCATCATTTACCATCATTAACCACCATTATTTAGCGACCATCACTAAACCATTGGTTGTTTCAACAGGGGATATCCATTGGATGATCCAAGGAATGCATCCAGATGACGCAGATGATCAGTTCCTTGGCGAGATCCGTAAGGAATGACGACTCGATGCTCGTTCCTTCCCAGAGTTTACCATCGACATTTTTTCTCGCTGGTTTACATCATGTTGAATTCTGATGTATCATGTTATATACTGTTATATATGACAAATAAATGAATAAATGTGTGAATAAATAAATAAACACACACACACACATATATATATAATCAAATATACACACGCATTGTTGCAGTATAAGTGTAAATGATATGAAATGATATAATTTATATTTATATAGGTACATGTTTACAGTAAATAAGGATCGCCCGCCCCCAGGTGAAGCCACTTCAGCTCGACTGACCGCCCGTGCGGCCCTGCAGGCGGGTCGCTTCAGAAATGGGATGATTGGGATGATCATTGGGTTTACCATAGGAAAATGGAGGTTTACCCTCTGGTAAACTGTTACATAACTATAGAAAGATCCACCCATGCTATCAATGGGTAAATCCACTATTTCGACTGGGCCATGGCTTCAATATTTCTATGGCCTATGGCCATTTTCAATAGCTATGCAACAAATTACCAGAGGGTAAATGGAATAACTGATAATGAATGGTGTTTTCATGGAATACAATTATGGTTTGAATCAAAACAGTGGCGGTAAAACTGGTAAAATTGATCATAATTGGTAAATGGGACCAAACCACAGTTATGATCAGTTATGTACCGGGTAAATATGGGTAATGGGCAGTGAATTCTCCGCTTTGCTGACTGGAATGCACATCCTTCCCCGTGTTCCAAGCGGGTCTCAGGACAGGGCCCCAGGAAAGGTGCTTGGCCGGTCTCATTGAGTTTTTTAAGTGGTTTTGGAATACATGGACGACGTGATCGATTTGATTTGATGTTGTTTGTCCGCCAATTGCGGGCTTACACCCCTGCAATTTGATGGCGCCATTTCAGGGAGAAGGGACTTCGAGCCATGGAACCACAGTTGGTCTACTATGGTCTAGCTGCATTGACATCCAACATGTTTTAGCACGGAATTCCCACTTGAAAGTCCACCTGACTTCCCTAGTTCCATCTAGTTCCTAAAAAACTGGCCAACTTGATGGTTTCCACCTGGCAATTTTCCAGGGAAATCCCTCAATCAAACCATGGAAATCCCATGGAAATCCCATGGAGGATTTCCCATGGAAATCCTCCTGGGAACCATCCCCTGGGAACTCTGCACTGAGGACACGACCGAGGATTCTGTCAGCTTGGCGAGTTTTTTCATGGGCGGATTCACAGAAACCTCACTGGATGGGTACTGATTAAAATCCATGGGAAAATCCTGTTGGTTTTTTGCTGTAAATGGAATATGGATGAATATGGCCAATAATAACATAGTAATAACATAATAACCAATAATGACCATTGGAAGATTTCTGTGGACTATCAAAGATTGATCCTGTTCACCTTAACATGGGATATTTCAATAAGCTATTTCAGCTACGCGGATGTTGGTTCAAGGCCGTGTCACCACCAAATATTTGGTATCCTGCAATAGTTAAAATCATCCTAATTGAACTGCAGTATCTTTCAAGCTACAACTGCACTCCGCCAATTAAACGTGGCAAAGGGAAATCCCCTAAAATGCAGGCTTCAATCGGATAGAACATCATCTACAAATGGGGGATCTTCCATTGCCATGTTTATCAGGGGGATTCAGGGGGTATATTTGAATGTTTCGAGGGTCATCAGAAACAAGGACCCAAGGCTGGTTGATCTTCCCAAAACCTAGCCTCAGCTGCAGTGGTTCTTACGCCAAGGGAAGAAGGATCCAGACAAGGTGGTGCCTCCTAATTATCCTAACTGTATCAGGAGGAATTGGGAATCATTCGAACTATTCATATTGGCTTATCACCACCAGCCAACTGTTAAGCTAGCTACCCTCTGGTAAACTATCATACAGTAACTATTGAACAACACCATGTTTTATGGGTAATTCAACTATTTCGACTGGGCCATTTTCAATAGCTTTTTGTCTGTTTACCAGGCCGGGTATGCCAGCTTGGGAAGCCACCTGGGATAACCTGGAGTTCGGCCCATTGCCGCCAGGCCCTTTGGGTGTCCCTGCGGGGTCCCTTGCTCTTCTTCTGCCGCGAAAACGCGCCACTGAAACCCTTTGCCTTTGTCCATTTGAAGAGTTGGCTCACTGACGCCCGGCCATAAACTTAACAGTTCAAGTTGGGGGTCATTTTTTTTACATCGTCCCAGTCATAGGGGTTTCTTGCTAATTTCACAAACCTCAAACACTTGGAAACTTTGTTTATGGCACTGGGTTTACCACATGATTCTTGGCTGTTGGAATGGGACTAGAATTGGGCTTCTCCCCCCAGAAGTTGGCCAAAACCGGGTTTGAAGTTTTGGCCACAAAAAGCGTGCGACAATGGAAACAAAGGAAACCCGCCCAGCGACGGCAAGAATTGGACAACTGCTGTGAATGAACTTTAGGTGGCACCATCTATCAAAAGATATAGAATTCAGACAGGGTCGCATCAAAGGAGATCAGGTATCACACAAATTTCATGAAATTCTTGGCATTTTCATGCATTTTCTACATGCCCCCCCTGCTCCAAAATATCCAACGGACATAGATGTCATGGATCACTCTCGCCGCGTCTCGCCTCAGGATGTCGACCCCGCCAGGTGGGGAAACAACGGACTTGACACGTCGGATTTGCGAAACCAACAGTGGATGAAGGGAAATTTTTGACAGGCAAAAATCGCCCCCGTTTCGCCCGAGATTTTTGGGTCAAAAACAGAGTTTCCTGTACATTTTCCCTCTACTCGACTGGCATTGTTTTCCGTGGCATTTTTTTGGAACTCAATGCAAGTTCGAAGTGGTCAAAGTTGCAGTTCTGGCTTTTTGTGTCACCTCATTTCTTAGCTCATTGTAGGTTGACCGGCAAAGCCTTACTCTACAGGTCAACGTTCACCTTGCAGGGCCAACATGTGGAGGACTGGGAGGTTTTATTTATCTTGGGTTGATCATGTTGGTAGACGACTAACTCATAGCCAACTTGATATCTCTATCAACTACAGATACAAACACTGATGATAAATCATTGTTGTTTTTTTTGGTCGGCAGATGGCGGCCTGGCTTTTAGAATCCAATGCTGCTGATTCTATTGGAAGAGGTTGAAACATATTCGTGCCAGACTCTAAGCAATCAACGGAAAGGGGAAAAGCTTGTGTTGAACATTGGGCAGAGATCGTGAAAAAACATGAAAAAACATGTTCAACACAATGTCGCGTTGCGACCGTGCCATGAATATCCTTGGACAATGATGATGATGTTGATGATGATGATGATTGTGATATATTGTGATGATGGTGATTGATTTTGCAGGCATTTAGTCACACTTATCGTTTGCAAAGCTCAGAGAATGCACTGGGAGAGGTAGGTCAAGCACCGCATTTTATCCTTGGCATAATTAGTTGCAAAGAAGCAAATGGGTACAGTAGTTGATAAGACCTTACTTGTACCTTGATATGCATTGCTCAATCACGGTTGAATCCTTTTAGGTCCGTCTTTTTTTCCAATTATCATTTTAGGATTATTTTTACAAGACACCCCTTATTTATTTATATATATATATTTGTACACACACACATACATATATATATATATATATGTGTGTGTGTGTGTATATACGTTATATATCACGGGGAAGATCCTTGTTCTCCTGTTGATCTTCCCATTTCTCGCATCGAAAAAAGGGGCCCGCCGTGCCCCTCGTCCCCAGGATGGAAATTCAGAGAAACTGCAGCTTATCGTCCTGCTTCCGGACGGTCGATGCTTGGTAACGACAGCAAAGTCGGGAAACTTTCCCCCTCTGGCAGCAAATTAACAGTTTGACCCTGAAAATAGTCATGATCTAGTTGAAACTCATCTTCCAACCCTGATGACTTCCAGGGTCGAACTGTTAATTTACTAAAGGATAACGATGTTTCATGATGATAAATGACAGTGAATTGTGGTTACATAATGAGACATGAATAGAAATGATAAATGCCTGGTGGTTCATGATGAGAAATGAATGATGATGAATGATGATAAATGATGATAGTTGATGATAAATGCCAATTAATTATATAATTGTGGTTACATAATGATGAGAAATGATGATAAATGATGATTGCCAATAAATGCCACTAAATTACGCTTATATAATGAATGATAAATCATAATCAATGGTGGTTAATGGTTATCATCAACTTTTTTGTGATCTTTCAGACTTGTTTGACAGTGTAAACATTTTTGAGCTGAAATTACAAAGGAAGAGCCATCGCTGTCCAGTCTATCCAGGCGTTTTTGGTTAACCCTCGGATGTATGTCCCTCCCAATTTTATCCAATTTTCCGGTTTTAGCTGTATTTGTTATACTACATGCATGTTACACTGATACATGTATACATATATACATTTAAATATATACATGCATTTGTAAGTGGTTCAACCGTTGCAGCCCTCAGTTTTTGAAGACATGCGGCAACTCGATGGATTCGAGGATTTCAAGCCTTTGATTTCCTGAAATTCGTCTTCGGCGTGTGCGATGCCTCACAGCTCGCCGAGTGGATTGAAGCCCTGACGGCCCTGAAAGAGCCGGACGCGTTGGGGGAAGACATCCCCGTGTGAGCGAAAAAGTGCGGCTGCGACTTCGGTTTGGATGAAGCCCTTGGACACAGAAATGGCCAGAATCAGTGTGGGATTGATGTAGTACCAGTTGTCTTCAACTGTGTTTGAAGTCTTCGAATTTGAATGCAGTAGCTGCTTTATCTTGATACTCTTTTTAAGGGTCCTCTTGCTGGATTGCAGTTGCTAATTGCTTAATTTTCATTGGAAGGATTGCCACCAAACAGGTAGACGGGCTTGAATCTCCTTGATGTGTGATTTCTGCAGGTTCCTGTGTGGCAAATTTCAGGTGGAAACAACCAATGTCAACAGCCAATCAAAATCAGCTACGATCAAACATGGCAATGGGCAATGCATCAGGAACACATCTGAAAGCATACCAATCTGATACATCTTATGCTTATCATATCTTAGAATTAGATGATGTTTCTGTATTATAACTATATAGTTTATGGTATATCATGGTATATCTATTATAGTTAATGGATGTTAATGATTAATGGGATTATAAACCAACTTCCATATTTCCCGTGGAAAAGTCTGCCTTTTCCCTGGCGGCCCGCCATGACAAATTCATGGCAGGACGGCCGGCACCTCACAGCGCGGCGAAACCGGCGGCGTTTCGCCACGCTGCTGTGGGCGTCGCTGGGACTCAGCATCCAAGTGTCAGTAACCTGCAGATCCCATGAACATCCATTACCATCTGGTTATGACTAACATAGCCATGGAAAATCACAATTTTTAATAGGGAAACCATCTATAAATTATAAATGGGTCATTTTCCATATAAATGGGTCATTTTCCATGGCTATGTTAAATAACCAGAGGGTAACTATACGTAGATATCCCATTCGAAAAAGGGAAAACCGTAGAAAAAATCCCATTCAAAGCAGCATTATACAGTGGAATGCTAAAGTCGTGCCTAAAATTTGGAAATCATCGTAAATAGCTGGGGAGCACTTGATTTGAAAAGTCGTGCCTTTTTAGTAAAACGCATAGGAATTGCAATGTTTTGTT
>Ga0126342_10015789_pt1 | contig 13205 bp, 15 predicted proteins | sample Cyp1metagenome_FD_92528 | JGI IMG/M metagenome (GOLD analysis project Ga0126342, IMG submission 92528) | Coral microbial communities from Lord Howe Island, Old Settlement Bay, Australia - Cyphastrea 1 metagenome | ecosystem: Host-associated > Invertebrates > Cnidaria > Coral ... | reverse complement strand
ATAGGTAGCACGTAGGTACTTTGAGGGAGTATGTGTGCTACGTAGGTCGTCTAAAAGGTAGCATGTACCTAGTAAATGCGAGGCTGGTAGTCAGAATCGCTGCAAAAACCTAGCAAATAGGAGGCTGGACCTCAGAAATGCTGCCAATAGCTTGCAAATAGAAGGGAAGGGGGGATGCTATCTGGGAACCCATCCCATTCTCGGGGGGGACCTCGCGGGCGGAAGACGGGATCATATATATAATATAGCATCCTATTCCTATCAACAGGGGGTTTTAAGCACTGCTACTGCTCAATTGTTGTCACTGAGGCTGCTAAAGCTGCTAAGGTCTGTATCAAAGCCTCCAGAGATCTCCAGAGACCAACTCCACGCCTGACCTATTGACCTATCCTTGCTCCGAGAGGCAGCTGTCGCATGCGCATCGCCTTCGACCTTTGAGGTGTAAGCAGAGCATCAAAAGAGAAACCAACAAAACCAATAGAAAAACCAATTGATAAAAATGATAAAACAAGGATAAACAAGGGATTCCTATGTGCCAATTGCACGACACAAGCAGAAAAAAAGGCCAACTATGTGTTGGCCTTCCATGTGGTTCCAGTTCGGTCAGTTGGGACATGGCATTGCGTGGTTCTTGCTGACAGCTACTTAGTTCAGCCGTTAAGCAAGTGTAGCATGAATAATATCATTTTCTCTCACTGCAATTTCTTCGAGCGCATTTCCTCATAAAGCGTCATAACAAACTTTGCACAAGGACGCTTAACAAGCGCCTGCTCAAACTCACTGAGAGCCCTGGGCCACTTGCCGCGCATCCGATCAAAGGCACCGTGAAATGATGTAAACCGACCATTCGCATATCGGCTTTTGGGTGCCCAGGCCAGGTGTGCCGCCAGCATCGGGGCAAGCAAAGCGCTCAATGTGATATCGACATGAGATAGGGAGGCCCCTGTGAGGTATTTTTGCTTGGAGAGGGTCTTATCAATGTCATCCAGAACCTGTTCAATCATCTCCCGACGTTTGTCCCGTACTTCCACGGAAGAAAGGTCGAATGCCAGGCGCATCATACTTTTGAAGACTGGACCAAAAAGGCGCAAAATGAGGCGGTGCACCAAAGGCACTTTTGGTTCAAACGCACCCCGTGCAGTCAAACACCCCTCTGTGTCCATGTCACCTGCCAGGATATAGAAGTAGCACCAGCCTTGGACCAAGTGTCCCAATTGATTGAGCTTCTTGTTCCAGATCCTGGTTTGCTCATTACTCGCGAGGAAAGAAGCGGCCTTTTCACGAAGTTGAGAATCTTGAATCGTTGGGACATACACAGCACTCAAATATGCCTGGGTGCCGGTGCTTGTTGGATCCAGGAGAAGATGACTGCCCGTGCCCTTAAATACATACAGTAAGTAGGACATAATGAAAAGCACTGCACTTAAAGGGAGCGGACATGAGCGGGCGAATTATTACCATTTAAAAACACACATACAAATTTGCAATTGATATCATTTGATATCGTTTGATATCTCCTTACATCGCACTGCTTTTAAATTCTGTTCTGTGTTCACTGAGCTTCCAGGCAGACGAAGTTTCTGGACACCGTGCTCTCAAGACTCACGACTCAAGACAGCAAACTTCTGAAAGTGCTTATGATGCATCCACTCGCAAAAACATGACAATAAAACACATATTGTTAATAAAATGACGTATACTTCACAGGCATGTGCACAGTTGTCCTGAAATGCAGGCAGGGTGCAATGCATTCGTCGCTATTTCCAATCATACTGCAGGATTTTCGGTCAATGAGGTGTGGCACACTGCGTCCACGCAAGAAAGCCGAGATCAGGCCACCCACAGTGAACTCCTCATAGTCTGCACCAATCAGATCAAGCACCCATCGCACCCTCTCTCCAAAATGGTTGATGGGCATAGCAATCAAGGCATACCTCGGCCTGTCTTTCTTGCCTTCCAGTGCATCAACTGCGTGATGGAAGAGTTTACGGTCTTGCAGGCCAACCCGAATGCCACCTAGTGTTGCTGGGTCTCCCCGGATGGCTCGAGCAGCAACTGCGGATGCCAAAACCACGAATGGCAAACAAAGAGCAACCTGTAGCACGGAGAAGTTGTAGAATGCGAAAACCAACGAGGCCCCGGAATGAACTAAAACCACGCAGGCAGCGATGGCAAGGGCAGAGTGAGGCTGCTCCATGGCTCAATCGAGGTCCTATGTGTGGCTGCCGGCTGTGTTTTCAATGAGCTGACACTGAGTGACGAAACCAGAATCCATGCGTCCTAGGAATCTCTTCTTGCGAAGCGGCTGTCACGCTAGCTTATAATGGGCCGTTCTACCAACTGATCTCAATAGCTTGCAAAGCTGGAACTTGCATTGAAGTGCTTGCTTGAACGAGTAAGCTTCTCTCATCTGATGCTTGTTTATAAGCCAAAATGCAGAATTGACATGTAACAGCTGCAAGCCTTACTCTTTTTGCCTCTGCCACCTTCCATTGAGGTGTACATTGAAGAACAGTGGAACATACGATGCAATCATTCGCCTTCTCTGTCTGTTGCTTCCCTGAGCTTCTCACAACTGCATATCTTGGCACCCTTCGCACGCGCTGCTTGAAGGCTGAAGCGAATAAAACCTGATCTGCTTCAAGAAACCCGATACTTGGACAATGAACAGGACATTGAAACGCTTGTCCTGTCTCCAAGTTAAGCTCCCCACATGATCTCGCACGGGTACGTGCACGCGCACAATGTCTGTTTCAAGAATAAACTGTAAAGATCTGTAAAGTCAGATGATGTCAGATCCTATTCTGGTCCAAAGGACAAAGGGAACAGCTCTGCATCCTGCGATTATCCGTGGCTCCACCCAGCTTCTTCGGAGCTTCGTTGTGGGCAGATTTGGCAGGCTAGCCCTCCAATGGTCACCGGCTACGAAGGGGATTGCGGCCATGGCAATCATACAATACCATCTGCATTTGTCTGCAATCTTTTGCAAACCTTAACAAACAAAGACCTTTTCAACACACCCTTTAGCCCCTGAAAATGTGACATTGCTTGACTTTTGCCTGATTTCCACAAGAATACTATTTTGCTTCCGTACTAAGAGCTTAGCAATCCGTTCCCCAGCTGCGGCTTCGATTGAGATAAGTAGTCCAGTTACCCAAGCTTGATTCTTATGTAGGGTCTGAGGACTCGTAGCCATCAGCTTCCTTATGCATGGTTCAAGCATAGCCGAAAAGCTTCGCAAACTGATACAAGCTGCGCAAGCTGCAAAAATGCTCGGGTGTGGGGAACGAGCGCTGTCGTAATTGTTTGCCATTGTCTAACATCAATATGGGTTTCGAAGCCACATTGGCCAGTTGATTCGTCAAGGAATCCGCATGCCAGACTTATCTATACCGTGTGGGCCGCCCATTTCTTGAAAGGAAGCGCAAAACATGCGGTTCTGTCCAAGTTTCGCTCACTTTGAATGCCAGGACTACATTATTCAATATTAATCAATATTAGTCGATATTAATCAATATTAATCAATATTCTTAATCAATAATCAACATTATATATGTATTAATTATAATCATCTATACAAACAGCCTGGCCTTCCACGCTGTTGAGCGGCTTCACTGACCTAAGTCACAATCGCCCTTTCTTGCGATGGCAATTGGTAATCTAAAAATTTCAACCCGCAATCAAAATCCACAAATCCTTTCCACAAAAATGCAAATCCAAGTTCGCAACACAAACTGACTGCCAGTGTAGTGGGCTTGCAGTGCCTCATGCACTTCTGCAGCTCTGGTTCCTGGTTGCAAGCGTTATGGCGGTTGAACGAAACAGAAGGAGCCACCAGCATCAACTAAACCAGGAATTTTGGTCAGTGAGGCCTATCAAACTGCAGACTAATGCTTGCAATGCAAGCACTTGAAAAGACCACCAAGAAATCTATGCAGCCAAACGTGCAACTCTAACGCTTGTGCACCTTGCATCAAATGATGTTTCACGCAATTCCTGCTAAGTTCCTCCAAAAAGCCATTGAGTGAAAGCCATGCAATTACGGACCGAGAAACACTTAAGTATCTTAAGTGAAGAGACAAACCAGGTCAATGGACTCGATTGAGAATAAATGCATTGTGAGTCACAGCACAGGAAAACAGTTTCATGTTCCAATGATTCCAATGCCCCAAATCCAGGACCGGTGTCCGTCACGCAACTGCGAGAAGCGTAGAGGCACTGACCTCGGAGTTGGAGGAAAGGATGATTTCTGACTCTGTGTATCGTTAAGCAATGAGTTAAGCAGAAAGAAGCAGACAACTTCAGACAGTGAACCAACCTATCCAAAATAGATCCCAATTGCGGAAGTGACATGCTCTTGAATTTAGTGTCTGGTTGGTGCCTCTTTGAAATTTGTTCTTCAGCCTCGCAGTATTGGGAGCTGCACATCAAATTGATTCTGCCCGTATAAATTTGCGGTGTTCAATTGCTGCTGCAGCTTAGCATCGCGATTGCCACTGGGCTTGAACACCGAGATGTTGCTTTCACATGCTTTCACCATGGACACATAAGACATCATAAAACTGACTTAGTCCAGGATCCATCTGCTGCCTGACTGCCTGTCAAATCTGTCAATAGCTTAGCTATTTTATTGTAAGCACCACTTAGAATAACAACCACAGCGGAAGTAGAGAACCAGTTTATCCAGTGACATCTCACCTCAAGTCTGGACGTGCAAGGTCCGGATTCCAGGCAAATGTTATGTTTTGAATAACCAGCGTAATTGGGATTAGTTGAGTGTATTATAACACAGTGTATATGATATTGGATTAATTTGGATTACATTGGTACAAAATAAACAGTCAACAAACAAGCATTCGCAGAGCATCTTTTCCGACTCCCGCCACGAGAGCTGTGTCCCCAACATGGGAACTGTATGGTACTGTAATGCATCGCAAGATATGTCTGGATGCGTCTGAATGCGTCTGGTGTTTCCATGTTTCAAACAGTTTTGTTTCAGTTCGCTTCGTGCTGGGTTACGCTTTGATACTCTTCAAAAGCGTTGATCCTGCTGAGGCTGCAGCACTACCATGCCCTGCTTGAAGTCACCAACAGCTGGACAAAAAATTGGTTCCTGCGCTCTATCGTTCCATATCGTTCCGAGAAACAGGATCATGTAGATTGAACACATTTGAACAACCTGCACTTCCAGGAGACTCGATTTCTTGAAAGCTAGTTGTACGATGCAGGTATGTGAAGGTGGAAGAGCATCACATCACCTTTCATTCGCCATCAATCGCAAATTCGCAATCAACAGTTCTGAAGCAAACAGACTAGGGTGATATGGCATACTACGATATAAGATACTGTATTATAATATAATATAATACGGTGTGATATATATAGTATATTATGGTATAATATGGTATAATAAAGTATCATATAGTAACATAGTATACTATAATACATTATACATTACAATACTAGGTAATACAAAATGATATAGCTTATATAGCATGATATGTTTTTTAAAATGATTTTTTGACATATGCAAATTTGAAGGTTCGACATGTGGAGTGTCCTCGTTGAGGCCAGTCCACTTAGCCATTTCAGCCAGGTGCTTATGCTTCAAGGCAAAACCATACCTTGAAGCATCACAAAACTGCCCAGACTTCACACAACACAATATAACACAAGCATGTCGAAACATGATGACATGTTGAAATATGAAACGATGCATTTCCACTTTTCTGCGTTTCCGCTTTTCTGCGTTTCTGTACGCTGTGAGGTCAACGAAACTCATCGAAATTCAACAGCACCTCACCAAGCCATACCAAACCCATCGATTCTCACATGGGCACGCTCCCCATGGCTCGTGGTCTTCCTCTTCATAGGTCTTGATCAAACCCTGCCGTGTAATTTCAATCAATATACACAATCACAATCAATCACAATCTATCACGTCCAGTTTTGGATTGACTTCGCATGCTCTTTTATTTTCCTTATTTAAGTACAATGAACCGTACTTTTACAGGGGGAAAGAGCGAGTGTTGTCATGACAGCAAAATGCAGGCAAATTTAGACGGGAAGAAGATGGAAGAATCTAGCGAACTTCAGAGCTGAGACTACTTGGCAATCGAAGCATTGATCATGGATGATTATGGTGGTTCAAACAGGCCAACTTTCCACTGGATCATATCCGGCTTTTTGTCAATGGTTGCTCCAAAATGTTGGCAGAATAGGTGGACTGACGGTGCCTTGCCACCGCCAGAATATCCGCTGATGGCGTGTACCTGGGACTGTTTCCAGCAAATCGTCTGGCTATGAAGTCTTCAGAAAGGATCAGAAAGGAATGATCCTCAATGATTGTAGTACCTGTAGAAACTGAAGCTCTTAGTGTTGACAACATATTATGGCACGTCCAGGTATGGGGATGCTTTATGATGCTTTCAATTATCTTCAGGATCTCAAAGGATCTCAACGGTTGGGCAACACGATTCTGGCGATTATCATGGGCACCACGACACCTGCCGTAGTGGGCAACAGACCAGCATCCACCAAGGGCCTTGGGTGACAGGTCTCTTCCTAGGCATTATCTCCAAGTGTAAGTGTGTGTGTGTGAATATGTGCGTGTGTGTGTCAATCTCCAAGACGATCGGAAGTGCAATACTGACCATGTCCAAAACAAATCCAAAACAAGTGACAGGTGCTCGCTTCCCAGACCAAAATGAGTTGGACATGCTGAACAACGACGACAATCTTTTTGAGGTGCATGAGTTCCTCGGGTGCGAGCCTCACCAATCCGATGAAGCCTGATAACACATCTGGAGACTGCAGACCGCAGACAGTTCCTCATGTTGCCTCAGAGTCTTTCTCAATGGGTTGTTATCATTCAACTTTCATGGTATCGCTTCTTTGTCGGCTGGCACAAGCTACAAATAAATGGAATGCTTTTCAATGGCCCTCCGATTAGGAAGAGCACATTTGCCATTGCCAAATCACCATCAAGCGAGCGCTGCTAGCGATGCTAGCGATACATCTGTACAGGATCTTCAGCGACCATAATTTTCAATGAAATCGTATGGTATAACGGACACTCCAGTCTTCCTGGATCCCCGTACACCAAAATCAAGCTGAGCGATTGACTTCGCAGCTTGAAACTTGCAGGCTTCATCTTTGTGGATCGCAGCAAGAAGTGCTGTTCAACAAGAAACAAAGAGGACTCTCCGGTAGCCAGCGGCTTCGATTCAGAATGACCATAGCACTGTTCTTTGTGAAACCGCTCTAGAATCTTACAATGCGTTCGCTACCCAAGGAATCGGCCTATCAGTGCTCCCACATAATATCATGGGCCAATTGGCTTTACACACAGCTGGGCTCAAGACGAAATGCGTCTTCTTCTCAACGTGTAGCCATGTAGTGGCCGGAATCAGGAATCAAACAAAATATCATGGCTTGTTTGGCTCGACCTTGCAAATAGCTGCAAATAGCTTGACTGGTTCTACCAGTTTCCAGAGAAGGAGCCGTAAATGTTTCAGCGTGAAGCAAAGAGACTCAAAGAGATAACACATGATAAAAGCATAGTTGCAAAATGTTGCAAAGAAAATCAAAGGAGAATTCCAAGTTCAAACAGATCAATGGGAATATATCGGAATGATCACATTCCTTGAGATCTGTCATTCTCAGTCGGGCTCACCTGGGAGATGCGGTGTCCGGAAATTTAAATATGGCTTTGAACATTTTGAACCTGCGCCTCTATGTATATAGCTAGAAAAGGATATGTGGCCGGCTTGCAATCTTGAAAAGGTTCGACATATAACCTTTGAGTAAAGAAGCACGGCCATTCAAATCTGAAGTCAAACGAGAAACAGATATTTGCCAATGCTTCATCGATGCAGTTCAACAAAGGCCAAAGCAATGGACTACTCTAAAGCTGCTTCCAGCTGAGACACAACGAATACAGTGCTCCTCCATCCTGTGCCAATACTTTTCATGCAGCAAAGGCTGCACGCCTGCAAAGAATGAGGCTTGCAAATCAATCTCGTGACCCTGTGACTCTTCCATACTTTTTCTAGATCAGACATGATCAAACAACAATTGTCCCCGCACTGCCCGCACTGCAGCTTTAACCTGAAGGGGCTCGGTTTTGCCAAAGAGATTCAACTGATGCTCACTCATCTCAAAACCAGAAGCTTCAAGACAAAATTTGACTCAGCAAGGGCTGTGCTGGACTGCATTTGGGTGCTTGTTTTCGAAAGCTGGATATCGTTACAAGGCATTGGATCCGTAATACAGAAATAACATACATATGAGCCATATATAGATTACACGAAGATCATCCGCAACCCTGTACGATAGAAAACTGGTGATCATCACCAAGCAATATCTAATGGCTATCATACACATTGCACGTGAGAATCAGCATGTCTCTGCAGGACTTGGTTGACATTGCCTAAATTACTGAACAGTAATTACTTTCACAATCACAGGAATAGCCTACCAGCCGCTTCGTTGGCTCAAAACACGCTCATGCCCTTGGCGGCCAGATCTGCTCTGAAAAGTATCAGGGTTGGAATATAGTCTTCTCTAGGAGAATGTACTTGCAGGCCAAACATGAGCTGAGTCTGGGCATACCATAGCTCACCATGAACCAAGACTCCTGTCATAAAGTCAAACTGGTGCTCTTTTTGCACACCACGTGTTTTGAATGTTTTTTATCAGGATTTGAATGGGCTGAATGAACATACAAGTATGGCAAATCAGGACGAGTGCAATTGAGGTCGCCAACGTGGCTGTTCTGAATGAAGACTGAATTTGAAATAATTTGAATACAATGCTAGATAATGCAACACATAACAGTAGCACGGAATGGCTCAAAATAGGAGTACAGTACCAATAGACTTGCAATATTGTTCATTCTACAATATATATTCTGATATAATTATATAGGTAATCGTCCAATTTTGGGGGTAAATTATTTTGAGCAACGGCCATATATACGATTAAAACATACCTATAAATCTGAGAGAGTTGGTAAAAAAAACACCGAAGATTATGGGATGGCAGTGCCTTGCAAGCGCAATGGTTTCAGCTGTAGCCAGGATAAAGTCCCGCATGTGGGGCAATTCCTGGTCTGGTCACAAAATTGATAGTCGCTTGGCAAATCTTGGCAATCACTTCGCAGGCCATATCACCAACATGACTATCAAATTATGAAATACTATCATGCCTCTGTTTCATAGGCAAAGCGTCACTCTGAGAGCATCCAAAGTGCCAGAATCGTACTTTTCATACTCGACTGTTCATTTGTTGCACCAGGGAGTAGAAACCACGGGGATATTCATGGTCCCGTCATCTCATGTCTATCAATCAAACGAATCGCTGCAAGTAGGAATCTTCAACCACTGTAACTAAGTCCTAAGAATTTCTAAGGTCTGTATTTGGACAGCAAAGTGACCCTGGAACCCTGTCCTTGTGGCCCATATCAACAGTGGCAGGGCGAAATATCTGGCAAATTGAGAGGACAATGCAATGCATGTCGAAATGCATTGATTTGAAGTATGTTGTATCAATGGGAGGAAAGAGCTTCACTCATTGCCTGTCTGAGGGGCAGAGTGTGACACAGACCCACTGTCTAGGACGATTTCCTTTATTTAGGGTAAGAAGAACCTTTATATCATACTATATCATACTATATCTAGACATTTTGCATTATTTCCTACTGAATGATCTCAACCACGTTGCTCCAATGGAACATTATGTTGACAACATGCAGGCACCAATATCAGCATGTCTTGCTGTTAGGGGTTTACTCAGCTACTTTCTATATTCATCATTATTCATCATTATTCATCATTATTCATCACTATTCATCATTATTCATCATTATTCATCATTATTCATCATGATTCATCATTATTCATCATTATTCATCATTATTCATCATTATTCATCATTATTCATCATTATTCATCATTATTCATCATTATTCATCATTATTCATCGATTATTCATCATTATTCATCATTATTCATCATTATTCATCATTATTCATCATTATTCATCATTATTCATCCATTATTCATCGATTATTCATCATTATTCATCATTATTCATCATTATTCATCATTATTCATCATTATTCATCATTATTCATCATTATTCATCATTATTCATCATTATTCATCGATTAAGTCTATATATAGTCTATATATAGTCTATATTCTCTATTGAACAAACCTGTATCGACGTTTATCGAGCAATCGTCCAGGTCATCCAGGTCGTGCGATGTCGTGTATCTCTAGCGGGGCCTGTCTTCCTGCGGCAATAGCTTCATCAAGCGCAGTAGCCAAGGAACCATCCTGCCGGCTCCGGCTGAATCTGGGTGGTCAAATTGATCCAAATTGTGACTTCGTGAAGACAAGAAGTGCGCACTGGTGAAGACTGCACTCCTCCATCAGGTCAGCCACTTTAGTAAGCCCTTGCAGTAGTCCAGACATGAGAGTTGTCTTGTCAACTTGGACGCCACAGCTCAGCCTCAGCAACCACGCAATTCTGCATCATTTACCCATGGTTACGATGTATTCCATTCAGAGCTGTTTAAAGATGTTGGCGCCAAACCCTACGTTCGCCAATGCCGAACTAACACACCCAAACAATATCACGTGTCATCAAAGGATGAATGAAAACACTGGCTATACGCAGCTTTAGTTTTTAGGAATTAGGGCTCTAATTTAGTATTTGGGTTTTTAGGCTTGTAGGGTTTTGGGTTTTTTGGGTTTTGGGTTTTGGAAAATAAAAAAACGCTAGCCCTACGCAGGGATTTGAGCATGTCAAAGGATATGCGGGATCCGATGCGGGCAAACGTGGGGTTTGCAGCGAAGATGTTTAAAGAGTATATTATAAATATTATATATATAATTATATAATATTATATATTAATATATTATGTAAACATTATGTAATTTTGCAACACCGAGCCTTGCCATGACCTCTGTAGGGAGAACACGGAGGGGAAGACATGTCAAATTTGTATGTCAAATTTGTATCACTGCAACACAGCAACATGAAACACTCAGAGACCTTGTCCAGGCTGGAACTCACTAAAGCAGAGTCCTGACACAAGCCAAAAGAATCTGGAGGGTCAAACACACTAGATGATAAATCTAGATAATAGATGAAGTATAGCAAGTATAGCCAAAGACTTGGCACATGTGTATTCACAAACATTGATGTCTTATCAAGCAGCGTGTTTTGTTATTTCAGGCTGGATGCCAATGGTCTCATGGGTATCACTCGGCATCAAAGATTGAGTTCCTAGGGTCCCAAATCCAGAATGACCTAGAGCCCCATGGAGTGATGATTTGTGAATGGACAAACTCCCGAAGCGATTGAATTTCTGCGCGTGTCTGCAGAAAGTCTGGTCCTGCCATTGTTTGCGGAAAACAGCTTCTGACAACTCTTTCAGCCGTGACAGGAAGCGTTCTCGGCCAGGGCCTGATATCAAAGCAAGGGATCATTTCATAGTGTAGTGCACACAAAACGGTCACGAACACTTTTTTGCATAATTGGCCTGCAGCCACAATGGGTGCAACTGCTTGGTCAATTCCAACCACCCTGTTCTCTTTGACCAAGTTGTCTAGCAACATGAGGTTCGCAGTGTTTCCTGGCAGTGCTGACACATCAAGCCATCAAAAGTGCTGACCGCAAAGAAAAGGTCATACATCCCGGTACTGACAGAAGCAGAATGCGGAACAGTTCGAAGCTATTGGTTTTTTTTGCACCGCAGGCCGACTGTGCAGTCAAGATAGGAAAAGTAAGCTCTTCAGAGAAAATCAGCGCTGGAAGAGATCCAAGGGATTCCAAGGGACTGTAAGGAAGAGCAGACCGTGCTGACATCTGAAGACTCCAACTATTGACGCGACACTTGCTGCTGTCAGGAGGTAACAAAGTGCTGAGGCTTGTGGTGGTATCTTGTTGCCCGTAGCATATCAGATTCCTGTTATTTCCTGAGCAGTTGAGCTAGGTTGAAATTATATTAATAGACATCTTTTGATGTGCTGGATTATACTGGGAAGATGGGTTGGCTGGAGACATTGAAATCCAAAGATCGCACTATTCCTTCGGCAGTATTTGTTCATGCATTTCTTTCCAAGATAAGAAGCCATGGGGACATGCGGACAATTTTGTTGCTCCTCTGTCCTTCACGACAACCAAGATAATGAACGTGTTTCATGTTTTGATCTGCCTGCTCATGTCCCTAAGTACAACTGTCACAACTCATTTTGCATTTGTCCAGAAAGGAGAATTTTTATCGGAAGAACCAGCGTCGGTGATTCGGAAGAGGGAACGAACACAAAATAGATCAAAATAGAGATGCCCGGCTGATTCACTTGCCCAGGACCCAGGATTTCCAAGTCCTTCGTTGTCCCAAAGTAGAGGAATCCGATCAACGTTGTTGATCAATGCATCGTAGGCGACGATCTCCCCTACCTGTCCAAAGATTTTTTTTCTGAGGTCGGCTTTCTGTACGCAATAATTTGGAAATATTTGGAACAAACACTCCCGGCAAAGTCTGGGTAGGATATGCTGGAAAAGAGATCCTCCAAATTCTTGAACGACACCTTTGATCAAACGCAATCAAACATAACATAATCAAACAATATAGAGTGATTCGTAGCTGTCACTAGCTTTTAAGATGAAAAATGAATGAACATGATGGAAAGCGCAAGAGGCGGAAGAGGCCACTCAGCACTTAAGGATAATACATCAGTACATACTATATACATACATCCGAATCTACATACACTATCATTAAGACAATCTGAAATAGCAAGAATCTGGAAAATTATTTTTATATTTTTTCTGATTTCAAAGTGGTTTCAAAGTGATTCAAGGTATATCCCAAAAAGTGATTTTAGAAGTGGGTGTTCAAAGCCAAAGTGATTTTAAAGTGATTTGACATAAAGTCCCAAAAGTGATTTCAAAGTGATTTTGAAAATGATTTCAAAGTGATTGTAGTTGCAAAAATGGAGCAAAACTGCTGCCAGACGATATTTCCTAGAAAATTCTTCCAAAAAGTGATTTCAAAGTGACTTTGAAAGTGATTTCAAAGTGATTTTAGTTGCAAAAATGGAGCAAAACTGCTTCCAGAGAAATATCCTGGAAAATTACTCCCAAAAGTGATTTCAAAGTGATTTTGAAAGTGATTTCAAAGTGATTTAAGT
>Ga0126342_10015788_pt1 | contig 13205 bp, 12 predicted proteins | sample Cyp1metagenome_FD_92528 | JGI IMG/M metagenome (GOLD analysis project Ga0126342, IMG submission 92528) | Coral microbial communities from Lord Howe Island, Old Settlement Bay, Australia - Cyphastrea 1 metagenome | ecosystem: Host-associated > Invertebrates > Cnidaria > Coral ... | reverse complement strand
GTGTAAAAACTCCTGCAGTAAAACCATGTATAATATATGTCATCGATCTACTCTGTAGCGTTGGTTCAAAAAGAGCTGAGAGCTTAGCGGATTTGGTGTAGTTTTACCCCATTGTCGGTTGACCTGGTAAAATACATAAAGCTCCATGAGTTAGGAGAAAAATCCTACAAAACTATGGTTATCCATTTGGTTCACTGGCACAAAAAAGGAATCACCGTGGTTCTTCCAAAAACGCACAGTTGGCTATAAAAATGCTGGCGGAAGGGTGAGGATTTCTGTAGCAGTTTCATGCTTTACTGCGCTTGTAGGGTTGCATGCTAAGCGAAAGAACGGATCATTTGTTGGGAGAGAGCTCAGGTTGACCATGCAAAATACCCTCATGAGCTGGACTTACTACAAAAGAATTGATTTATCATGATCTATCACAATCCACTTGAGCGCCCCAAAATGGAAACCCACCTCCGAAACTGAACTTCAACCACTGAACTGCTGAACTTCAAACACCAAAATGACCACAGATCCAAAGGGATACCGGGTCTGAAAATTGCTAGCATAGCCCCCGTTTATGGCCATCAAAGATCGGGAGAACTCGTTATTATTCCGCTGGATTTGTTTCCCCTATTTTCCAATAAACTCCAAAAATGACCAGACATCAAAATGGGAAAAGATGGGAAAATATGGGACAATCCTTGGCTCGTGGCTTCGCTTTTCAGGAGTGGATCTGAACTTGAAGAGGAGGCCGTGCTTTGAGTGCTTTGGGATTGCTGGTGGATGTCAACATTGTTGACAGTCAAAAGCCCGAAATACCAATCATAAATGGATATAACTGGGGTTATACCTTCCATAAATGGGGTCATAACTGACTTAAAACTAGTAAAGAGCCGCAACTGTACCCCAATGGGCAACCTTTGTTTGGTAAATTTGGATGGTTTATAGCCCTACCCTGCACTCTCCTTTTGTGTGTAGGGATTGGATATGGATGGAGCTTACAACTCCGTATTGAAGCCTTGGGTCGCATGAGCGATTCCTTGTTAACTGTAGAAGGGAATGCTGGTGGATACAGCAACAAGGTATACCAAGGTCAAAAGCTGGTTCCATGATTTTTTCCCTATGGATCCAAGTACCTTCTTAGGAAGTGTTTAGGGTATGATTTAGGGGGTTAGCCATACCTTCTCAGACAGTGATTGGATCCATGATTTTTGTTCCATCCCTGCAGCCCAGGGAACATCGAACCAGCAACGCGGTCGTGTAGGTGAATGGACCATAGATTCCCATTAACTACCCCATATCCATCTTTAAAACCCATCCAGAACCCCGTTATCCAAATAATTCCAATATTTATCCCATCATTCCTATGTATATCCCAATAATTGTCATTATTATCCCAATAACTACACTTCCTAAAATTGAGATGGAACCACCATGAACCACCAACTTGGGTCTGGAAGATAGTTTTCCTTTTGGATAAAGCAGTTCTTTGGTTCTTGTTAGATGATGCGAATATATAATATCCTAATATCATTCCCATCTACAATACAACTGATATGCACGTGATAACAACTCATCTAAAATATAATCAAATGATATGATATATAGATATATATATTTAATCATCTATGATATATGTTATAATCATCTTTGATATATGTTATAACAGTAGTACCGCACAAGGCGGTGGCGGAAGTTTCAAGGATAGGACACTATATTATAGGAGAGGTCAGTTGTTGTGATGCATGGATGGCATAGAGAATCCACTGATGATGGACCGAAAGGTGGTTGGAGTTGTGTTTTTTGGAGCGGTTGCAATGTTTGCAGTGGTCACCTCACCACAACTGCTGGATGTAGTGTGGTGTAGTGCAGTTGCAGTTGTAGTTGTAGTTGTAGCGTAGTGTAGTGGGGTTGTCGTTGTAATGTAGTGTAATTAGTGTAGTTGCAGGTGTAGTTGTGGTGTGGTGTAACTAGTGTAGCGTAATGTAGTGTAGTTTGGTGTGGTTGTAGTTGTAGTTGCAGTTGTAGTGTAGTGTAGTGTAGTTGTAGTTGCAGTTGAATTTGCATTTGCAGCTGTAGTGTAGCGTAGCCTATTGGCGTTTGTACTTAGTAGGAGTGTAGTGTAGTGGTAGTTGTAGTGGTAGTTGTGGTTGTAGTTGTCTATCTATCTATCTTTCTGCCTATTTGCAAGCTTGAAAACGAAGCTATTCTGCGAGACTTCCTCACTTTGTGCTTGACAACATCAAAAAACGAAGCAATTCTGCGAGACATCCTGAACTTTTGAACTTGACAGAAGAAAAAACGCAGCAATTTTGCGAGACTTCCTCAATTTTCGATCATCGAAGTTGATAGCATCAAAAACGAAGCAATTCTGCGAGACTTCCTTCAAACATGGAAAGTTGAGTGCAGAGCTGACGGCCTCGCACCAATGCGTTTTGTGTGTTTCCATTCCATCTGTTTAAAGTACCGTGCATGCCACGAAAAGGTGAGGCCAGGTCATACGAAGTGCTGCACCTGTCACGCAAAATCATCTTAGCAAACCAGAAGATCCGATGTTCCAAAATGCAACCCTTCTCAGGAAATCAGCGCTCTGACCTCCTAACATCTCTGATGAACATGTCTCTTGTACTGCGCCTGCCACGGAAAATGCATCTTTCAAATGCCCCACGCCTGCCATCGTTTTTGGACATGCTACAAAACCCGCAGGTTTTGCTCACTTTTGGCAGGGTGGAGAATCCCTTGCGCCTGCCGCACAAAACGACGCTTCAACGTCCAAAAGTGGCACGAACATGTGGTGCTTTGACGATCTTTGATGTGCTTTGTACATTTTGACTTCGAAACGTGCCTCGCGCCACAACGGCGTGCAATTTTTCATCTCTCGACGGCTCCGCACCCGCCGCTTTAGCGAGCCTACTTTTTGACCCTCCGGAGGAACCAACCATTGGAAAAACACAGTGTTTCGCGACTTGGCTACCTTTTCGTGCACCTGCATCTTCTGTCTTCTGGCTTGACTCTTTCTCTTCTCTGATCTTCTTTCTTCTCTTCTCTTCTCTGACTCTTCCCACCTCTGCTTTTTCATCTGTCCATATAGTCGGAAGTTTGATTTCTAAATTTTCTTCGAAATACATACATACATAATCTAATCGAATCTAGGATATAACAACACAACTAGCATCGTTTCCCATACAACTTGGGCTGAGGACCAATGCCATCACCGCTTTTGGCAAAGCCTCGTCCTGGCAAAAAACCTTGGAAGAAGTGCGGCAGTCAGGAGGGGCTCCAAGATTTCTCGATGGGTCCTTTGTTTCCTTTGGATTTACCACATGGGGGTTCCCTCAATTGGGGGTGCCCTAAAATGGATGGTTTATAAGGGAAAGTCCGAAAATAAAATGGATGATTTAGGAGTACCCCGGGCACCCTTAAATGTCAGAATGATATGTCAGGGTGGGGATCACTCGAGGTAAAATAATTTTGACAAGTGCTTGAAACCAGATCCAAAACCTGGCCATGCATCTAGCATGCCTCTCTTCTGGAGAACATAAAAACATTCCAAAATTGTTTCAGTTTTCGTCTTCAAAATCTTTCAAATGTCTCACCGCCCAAGTGAAGCCCAATCCTTGCAGGATCATAGCAACGAGAAAGAAAAATCACGCGCCACAGATCCCGAGAGTGCGAGCATAAGAATTCCAGGCAAAGAGGACAAAGACGCTCCAGCATCCTGAGCCGCTCAATGCTGCCGCTGGTCTGGTCCAGGCTCTGCGACATGAGACCTCTGGACATCCAACGAGCCAAGCGCCAGCGCACGGCTCGTCGGGCAGCCCCAGATGAGACTGCATGGTTTTGACCCTCGTGTGACTGTGGGGGTGATGCCTTGGGCCCCTTTTTCCTTGCGAAATTGACACCATCTTCAATTTTACTGGTTCGCTTTTGACCAGTTTACTTCGATGGCAACTCTGCACAATGGTGGCATGGCTTCGAGGAGCTCCTCATCATACGGGATCTGGTTTTGCAGATGGCTGCACCTGCAACTTTGACAGGTTGCAATAGGATTTATCAGGCCAATGGGTGCTCATGTCATGAGAAAATGTTGGGGGGGCGGTTTTGGGGGAAATATCAATATAAAGAGAGGACGCGGGGTTTCTTGAACACCCCTCACATAGACCCTGCCATGAGTCCGTTCAAAAAATGGTGATTTTCAGGGTCTATGGTAATTTGGGTGATGGTAACTTAGTTTAGCCACCACAAGTGTAAGGGGTTTGAATCATCAAACATGCGGACGTTTGTCGTTGATATTTTTTTTGCCGATGCTTAATTCGAGGATTGTGCAATCCGACATGGCAAAGTTGATGACTTTGCCCCCAAAAGTTGGGATACTTTCCATATCCGGTTTTTCCTTTTTTTTGGGAAATGGAGGCTTAAGGTATACATATTGGGGATGATTATCATCATGCCCTTTGAATACACAATTTAATCAACCAGTACATCAAAAACAATGACAGATGGTCTTGAACATTGCTCAAGAAATCCCGCGCAGTTCATGGGAAAATCATGGGCTTCAACTAAGTTTCAACCACTCTGAATATGGATGATTTAAGCAGCATTCTTTAGGGGGACTTCACATGATTGAACAAGAAAAAACGAACTCATGGCTGGTTGGTGGTTTCAAACAATTTTTAATTTCCATAATATATGGGATACAGTAATCCTTCCCATTGACGAACTCATATTTTTCAAGATGGTTATTGCACCACCAACCAGAGATTGAACGAACAAACTCACTGGAGATAGCACTTGCGTAAGCTGGCGAAGAGTTGATGGCCAATGATGGATTGTACCAACCGTTTGCCTGGAGGATTTACAAACAAAATTGCTTGGAACATCATGGGATTCTTGGATAAACCACCTAGTGACCTAGACAAATAGGCCTACTCATGGAAACCTGTTTTGAACCCATTTTGTATAGAGTCATTTAGATACAACATGTGCATCATGTGCATCGAGCAACAATCCATGGTACTCGTACCATGGTCGTTGTATCTTGGAAGCAGAGCCATTGCGACTCGCAGCTGTCGGTGCTGCATCAAAGCCAGTGACCTCCCCAACAATCGATGAGTTAATGATGGTTAATGCTGGTTAAATAGATTCTTAGATTGTTTATGGTCAATAAGCCAGAATATAAGCCTTGAAAAGAAAATGCGGTCACCAACCTGGAGGTGGTTCGTTCCATTATATCCGGCGCATTCTGCACAAAAGGTTTGGTTTTATACCTCCATGTGAGTTAAATCCTTCATTCAGGGAGCGGTTCGGAGCACGGGGTATCCGTATTTGACAAGGAGCTACTACGAGTAGTTGCCGAGTAGTTTGATAGTCATAGCCATAGGATGCCAACTCGGTTTGGATGAATTCCAACGTCCAGGAGACATCGCCTTCCTCAATGCAGTGGTTTCGGCTGTGGGCCGTGCTTCGCAGTGGCAGCAGGCAGTGGCACAAGCTGATGATAGTGCAGTGGTTTCTGTGTGCGGTTCGGGATGCAAAAATGAACATAACTATAGGATTAATTATAACATATTATAACCCCCATCAGTTGGGATATGGGGCCCCTAGAATTTTGATCATGTACCTACTTAGCTGAGGTATTTTAGGTATTGCCTCTTCTTTTTCGCTAAGTTGGTTTATAGCTTGACCAGGATATTTCATGGGCATCACCTTGCTCACCTAAATGGCCAGCCATGTTAGGGCTTATGACCCAAGTACGATTAGCTGTTTACTGGATCCATGTCCGATTTAACTGGGTGAATACACAAAAATATGGGAATTTAAGTGTGCAAATGGCAATCAAGTGATGAGTAAATCTGTGAATGCCTGATAAATATATATATATATATGTGTGTATATATATCATATCCATCATATATCCGTTATATATCTATTATAGATCTATTATATATCTACCATATATCTGTTATATATCTATCATATATCTGTTATATATCTATTATATCTATATATATATATAGATATGTTTTGTTGTTGATGTATTTTGTGTACATAGAGGAATGAAATCCTGCTAAATGCCCTGACCTGGAGTCCATTTCCGGTCGGAGGCCCTGCGCGTGCTGCACCATGTGCAGGCCACAGGGGGTCTCGTACGGTCGCAAGAGATTTGGACAACGATCTGCCCCCCAGAAGTACGAGTTGGTTTTTATATATATATATTATATTATAGATACATATATATATGATTTGATATGTGTATATATATATATGTAATATGTATATGTATTATTTTTAATATATATATATATAATTATATATTATAAACCACTGAAGTATCTATCTACTTCCACTTACCATAAATCCAATTGTGAAGCCACATACCAACTTAGCTAAGCATGGGGCATGATGCCCTCGCAACTGGGGTGAGGAAGCTGGTGGCATCATTAGCCTCCAACTTGTCAGGAGGTTTCCATTTGGGTAGCTGCATTGAGTAGGGCAAATAGGATGTTTTCTTTGGTCTTCGTTCCCTTGCTGCTGTTGCATTTACTTCAATTTTCAATTGCTTTGGTTCATGTCCAATCTCTTTTGAGTGTTTCATATTGTTCCTGAGACCATTTGGTTTCCAACGTTTCCAACTGCGACAAGAATAACACAAACACTTGAAACCAGAAGCCACAAACAGGCATTGAAATGGTTCATTGCTACATTAGTCATCAGACCATTTTATGTTTTGTTTTAGTGATTTATTTACATTTATGCCCATTACACACCCATATGTCGTAATATTACCTCTTTTCCATATATACATATATATATATACACATATATATATGTATACACATATATATATATATACATATATATATATACATACATATATATACATATACATATATATATATAAACATACATGTATATATACGGCCTGGGCTTTGCCCGGACCCGCAATGACGACAGGCGACGCATCATCATCATCATCATCATCATCACCATCATCATCATTATCATCACCATCATCATCATTATCATCATCATCAACAAACCCTTTTTGAAGATCTTCAATGAATGTAGTAGTCCCACGGGGGTGGGAGAATTAAACCCACTTGAACGTAAAGTTTAACGGGGGTGGGAGTTTAATGCCCTAGTACCTTTGTTGATCTTCCCAATTGAATGTAAAGTTGAACGGGGGTGGGAGTTTAATATTCCCTAGTACCTTTGTTTTCCCATAGGAATTTTGTGAAGTTGCATCAAAATTTGTTTGGGAATGGGAAACCTCTACGCTGCAACGCCTGGGCAAAGCCCAGGCGTTGCGCGTATAAATATATACATACTGTATGTGTATGTGTATATATATATATATATTTATTTATTTACATTCATACACATATATATATATACATTTATATTCCCAGATTCCAAGATATTTTAGTATATCCCCGGTAATGTGGTAGTGCCAAAAAGATGTATATAACAATAAAACCATATTAAAGTAGTGGACAATTACTTTTCCAACTATTTTGGGTTTGGTATACCCATGTATTTCCATATGGTATTCCCACGTATTTATGTTATAATATATATCTCAGTTTATTTCGATATATTTCCATGCGTTGTTGGCTAAAGCCTGTGAAATCGATCCTTAAATGGCCAGTAAGCAATGTTTGATTCCCAGAGGGTATGCCCATGATTCCCATATATATTTCCCATAAATATAGACCAGTATTATTTCCCATATGTTTCCATATATTTCCAACATATGTCCATATATTTCTCATATATTTCCATATCTTTCGCCATGGATTGTTAGTTAAAACCCATCCGAGATCGTCTTGGACACGAGGTCACCCTGCAGCGAGACGTGGTGAGCTTCAACTCTGCCGCCACAGCCGCTGTAAGGCGCCAGGGGCGGCCTAGGGGGGCCTGGTTGGATGGAGATACCACTGGTGGTGCCTGATGGCTCAGTTGGTTTCTAACATCGGGGATGTGGCGTTAACACCATTGTTGGTAATGATAACCCATCATTAGTGTTACCCTCCGGTAAGCTAACATAGCTATTGAAAATGACCATTTTTAGTGAGTTTTCCGGTTAAAAATTGTGATGTTCCATAGTTATGTTAGTTTACCGGAGGGTAATTAACATCAGTTGGTTTCTATCTTCACGGAAATTATACTGATATAGCATGATATGTCTGGAATTGTGGTTGAATATTGTGGCAGCATACCACCTTGTAGGGAAGGAACAAACTAGCCCCCGCTGTCATCAAACAGGGCTAGCTGGGAAATCCTTATCAAGAACAGGCATTTAAGGAGAGAGAATCATGAAACTACTGGGGGATTTTCCAGGTACCCTTGATTGATTGCCAGAAGGTAGCAGATAGAAAACTACAAATATTTTAAACATGCTCTACACTTCATCGTATCTATCAAAACATACACATATGCACATGGGTGTGTATACATATATATATGTATTTATGTGCATATAATATATATATATATATACGTATATATCTGAACCGGATAATACGCTGTACTGACTAAATGCCTACGGTACTAACTTCACAGCGATTTACAGGTCGTCCAAGTAACACCAGAAACAGGGTCCTGGACTCGGACTTGAAATATCCATGGATATCCCACAAATGCATTCTGAATGTTCAGATATGTTTAGATGATTTTCAAACCTTTTGGACGGTATATTCTCTCGACTTCAGGATTGTTGTGACTGGTGAGATACAGTCGTGGCCAGTATTTTGTAGCTAGCACTTGCTGCTACCTATTGATCTGGTGGCTAATTATCCTGTTTTCAAAATTTCAAACTGGCCGTACTGGATATGTATTTTTCGTGTGATCATTCCCAGGAAATCATGGTTGAATTCAGAACCTTTTTTTTTGCGTGCCTACTTGGATGTGTATCCGAAAATTCGTAGGGCGTTAGCACTTATGTAGAACTTGGGTTTGTGTCATTTATATCTGGGTTATACCCTGATTATGGGATCCGGGCAAATAGAATTTCAAAACCAGAGGATTTCGCCATATTTCGTGGTGTACATTGAGATCGTCGTGACTTCGTTGGAATTCCCCCAGCGGAAATTGCATTATACCAGAATTGATGCTGTCAATCAGGGACTGTTTGTACATTCTATGCGATATCTACTGTAAGTGCAAAAAAAAAGTTTCGGATGGTTTCCGCGTATTGAAATCAATCCCTTGAGGCCGGGTAAAAGCTGGTTGAGTTTAGTATCAGTCTTTTTCCCAGAGTTGGGAATACTTTCAGTATTATTGGCTAAATCTTCATATTTCTATTGATTAAACATGTAGTAATTGTTCACCTCTTGCTGCAAAGCTGCAGAGATTCTCGAATTAGGGGGTACAAACATATTGATTAATTTGGAACTAAATATATAAACCATTTATATAACCATTTTGAACTGGTACTAATTTATATGACCAGTTTCAAAAAAGGTGACATATATGGTACAATGTATATATCACCATTTTGAACGATGGTGACATCCCCATGACCAGGGCGCAGTGGCGATGTGCGCTGCAGATCTCCCTTTGTCGTGTGCAGCGTGGAATCTGTAGTGACACGGTGAGCCTGGGACATTTTGGAACGGTCTCTTCAGTGGCTAAGGGGGGATCTCCTACTGGTTCAGGGGCCCCAGTGAGCTAAATCGCGATTGGTTGGTGCAAATAAGTGGCTCAACTATGGTTTATAGGTGATATATCTATAGTTCATAACTAGATATAACTATATATATATATAACTATAGTAAGTATAGTTAATGGATGTTAATGGGGTTTATAAGCCAACAAACATCACTGGGGGGGGGGCATCCTGTATGGATTGTGATAATCCTCAAGATATTGGAGAGTACACTGTCGAATCAACAAGGCTTTTGAATACTGCTCAGTGATTTTTTGTTGACTAACAACCTCTGTTCAGTATAGATATGCATAGATATATCTACCATAAAATCAATCTTAAACACTAACCAAGCTGACTATGGAACACCTCCTTGCGATTTCATAGATGTTTTAGCAACCTCACTCACCGACCTCGACATGATTGATAGGTAAGAAGGGAGAGTATGTCAAAAGTGATGTGTAATGTTATGTAATGCAATGTAATGGAATGTAATGTATGCATGCATGGATGTATGTATGTACGTATATATGTAATATATGGTCCATAACAGTTGCTTGTACACATACAAATATAATTGATTTGTTTATGCATTATGACTTATTTTGGTTTGGTTATATCAACATGTATTAAATTAGCATATTCCGCACGTTATACCCATAATGGTAGGATAAGTGTCCTCCTCCTTATCCCGAAATTGTTGGAATAGTAGTTGTTGTTAAAGTGATTATCCAACTATCCTATGAGTTATCATCAATGTTGGTATAGTTTAAATGGCCTCCGTATTATCCAATAATATCCCATATAATGTAGGACCTTAGGATAGCTATGCCAGTGCTGTTGATATGTTTGGCAATTATCCATAAGTTCTTTGGTATGAATATAACCATGTCCAGCCACTTTAGAATCCGAATCAAGGGGTCAAGGGGTTATCGATGTCATGATGTCATTTATGACATCCCCAGCACATAATTATAGGATATATCATGGCGATATAGCAGGATCATATATCCTAATTGCTATAATTATCCTGCTTGATACTAATAAGTGTTGGACATTTTTAGGAATAATACCAATCATAGATCCGAATTGTTGGATATATCCTAATTACAACAAGAATTGCTTTACAACATAGGTAAATGACCATGTTTACAATATAGCTAAATCACCATGTCTATAAAGCTAAATCCATGTTTATATATAGATAGTGGATCATGTTTCATAGCTAAATCACCATGTTTATATAAGTAAAACACCATGTTTCTAAAGCTAAATCACCATGTTTATATAGATAATGGACCATGTTTCATAGCTAAATCACAATGTTTATATAGCTAAACCACCATGTTTATAAAGCTAAATCACCATGTTTATATATAGATAGTGGACCAAGTTTCATAGCTAAATCACAATGTTTATATAGCTAAAACACAATGTTTATAACGCTAAATCACCATGTTTATATAGATAATGGAGCATGTTTCATAGCTAAATCACAATGTTTATATAGCTAAATCACCATGTTTATAAAGCTAAATCACCATGTTTATATAGATAATGGACCGTGTTTGAAAGGGCTAAATCACAATGTTTATATAGCTAAATCAGCAACAACAATATGGTCCATATTTTTTCATAGCTATCGTCCAGGTGAGCCCCAACTTGGTCATGAACTCCTATGGTCAGGCGCGGCCCGCGGTCAAGTCTTCACCCTTAAAAACTGGTGATTTTCTCACACTTTGGGAACTGGAAAATCACCGTCTTTAAGTTCGGTGAATCACATATTTCAATGGGCCATTTTCAATAGCAAACGGTTAAATTACCAGAGGATAACCAAAAAAATGGTGTTTGTCTAGGGTTTAAGGAAGAAAACATCTGATTTAAATTGATTTCAATTGGACATTCACCAAGAAAACATTGACTTTAATGAGATTAAAAAAAACAAAAACATACGAAAACATGGGACACAACTTTGGGATTTTTTTGATTTCACATGTTGATTCAACGACCAAAGATATGGAGCATCATGTGAATTTGCTATACTTGTTCTAATTGAAGCTATGTGATACTGTAATTGGACCTTCTGGAAATCCTCTCAGCATCAACCCAGGTTTTGAATTATGTTATTTTTGGATATGTGTGTACATATATATATAAATAAATAAAGTCAAAACAACCCCTTGGGCTGTTTCACGTAGTGAGGTACCATTCAGTACCGCATGTTCATTATTTGTTTTGGTACCTCCTATTTAAGAAAACTATCGTGTTTACTAATCCGTGATTGACATTTCTCTGGGACTGTGCGGACTGTGCATTATTTTCCCTATAAACAATTGCCATTTGGGGGGTATACCCCATTTTCAGACTCACCCACCATGTATCATTGGTTGAAGTGACCGTGGTAATGAACCACAACATGGCCAGGTCAAGAAATGGCGTGAAGCCTTGACGGCCTTGGCCTCTACAGCTCGGTACTCAGGGGATTAAAATTCTGAAACGAGAAGAACAAACGCCAGGAAGGCCAACTTAAAATTGGTTTCTTGACACCTCAAACACCTAGTTATTGGCTCGAACGCCAATGGGTATCTAACCGGAATGACATTGGTCCCTAGGTATCTAAAATGGGGATGTCATGGGTATGTTAAACCCAAAAAATGATTGGGATGACATATGGGGATGGGTCAAGTTACCTATGTCGGAATTACCATATTTTGCGAAATAACCATCCATTAACCAGCTATGACCAGTCGGGTACCAGTCGGGTACCAGGGGCCCTTGGCCCATCACCTGGAAGGTAGTACCAGCTGGTTGGTCATTTGGTCTATTTGGGTAGCTTAATGGCTGGGTTCTTTTCAGATGTACCCGGCCTGGTAAACCTTTACCAAAAACTATGGAGAATCACTAGCTATTAATAGGTAAATCAACTATTTCTATGGCCATTTTCTACAGCTTTTCACGAAAGCTAGCGTCAGCTAGCTGGAGTCTTCTTGCTTTAGCAAGTATTGGGGGGGCTGCTCAAGGACATCACGTGATTTTTCACGCGAAAGGCCCCCCCCCCTCTCCCCCACCACCACCACCACCATCACCACCATCACCACCATCACCATCACCATCACCATCATCATCATCATCATCATCATCATCGTCATCATCATCGTCATCGTCCTCTCCATCGTCCTCGTCCTCGTCATCATCATCATCATCATCATCATCATCATCATCATCATCATCATCATCATCATCATCGTCGTCGTCCTCGTCATCGTCATCGTCATCGTCATCATCCTCATCATCATCCTCATCATCATCATCCTCATCATCCTCATCATCATCATCATCATCATCATCATCATCATCATCATCATCATCATCCATCATCCATCGTTCATCATTCATCATTCATCATTCATCATTCATCATTCATCATTCATCATTCATCATTCATCATTCATCATCATCATCATCATCATCATCATCAGCATCATCATCATCATCATCATCATCATCGTTATTCAATTACATTTTATCATTATTGGCAATTATTGTCATTATCACGAAAGCTAGCGTCAGC
>Ga0126342_10015787_pt1 | contig 13206 bp, 11 predicted proteins | sample Cyp1metagenome_FD_92528 | JGI IMG/M metagenome (GOLD analysis project Ga0126342, IMG submission 92528) | Coral microbial communities from Lord Howe Island, Old Settlement Bay, Australia - Cyphastrea 1 metagenome | ecosystem: Host-associated > Invertebrates > Cnidaria > Coral ... | reverse complement strand
TATTTCTGATTTTGGCCTGGAGCCAAGCAGTTTTGAACGATGTTTTTTTCTGAGTTTCCCTCAATATTTCTGATTTTGGCCTGGAGCCAAGCAGTTTTGAACGATGTTTTTTTCTGAGTTTCCATCAATATTTCTGATTTTGGCCTGGAGCCAAGCAGTTTTGAAAGGTAGTTGTTGCGTCTCCAACTGGGTAAGGAGTAGACTGCAATTTTTTGCAGTGATTCAACAGATTCCCAGGCAATGATAGTTATGATCTTGATTTCTACAACCAAGATATTTTGGGACCCGTCTCTCATTGATGTCGGCATGCAAAAATCAGAAATGGGGAGACCATCTGAAGAACTGTACGCAAGACATGCATCAACGTCCATGATGTTGAGCTGGGGGTTGTTATGCCGTCGTTCTGTTTTCCCACCAGCGTCTTGGTTTTCAAGAGTGTGTATCCCGAGATGCCCCAGAATGCTAGGATAATTTGCTGCTTTTTGTTTCCATGTTCCTGTTGTTGTTCTTCGATTCTCCATCTTTCCCTGGTTACAACAAGCATTTCTGCCATTTCTGCCGTTTGGCCAGGGCTTTGGCCAATCCCCCCTTGGCGGAGCATCTTTGGGGCCTGGGAGCTTAGGCTATTCGAAGCATCCGAGTCTGATTCCTACATGGAATTTTGTATTAAATTCTTCTATACCGTATGCAATCTATCCATCTATCTATAATATATATATATATATTATACTGATTCAATGGCCATCAAAATAATGATCGATCATCATTTTGATGATGGTGTCTACATGTAGCTAAACATATTTGTACGTGTAAGATGATGAAGCAATGAACCAGCAAAGTTGGGAAGGTGCAGGACATTGCAATGAGGTCAAGAGTCGCATCAGGTGGATTGGTCAGTGAAGCACAGTGGTCAACTTCCAAGCAAAATTGATACATTTATAAACAACATAGAAGGTTAATAAGGGTTGCCATATTTACACCTATGGTTCCTTCTAATATTAGTTATAACCATAGGGGTTACAATCCGGTTATATCATGGACGCCATGGACGCCATGGACGCATCACGGATCCCGGCATCCAGGTCATAGAGATCCGGAGAAAGCCAGGGAAAACTATGAACAGTTGAGATGCGAACTCTCCGGTGAGAAGGACAGTGGTCCATGGGAAGATCCCAAAGTTTTCCCATTTCGGTGGGTTAAGATTCGCCTTGGCTCAGCTAACCCAAGCACTATTGGGGTGGCCACCTGGGGGGTTGAATCCCGTACTGTCAGCGACTCACATCGACTCACATTTGCCGAGTGCCTTGAAACTGCTGCCGCGAAAGGGTTTCGGCTCTATGGCTCAAGATGCCTTCATTTGTTCCTGGTATTGAACCTTTTCCCAGGCCAAGGGCCCAAGGGTGCGAAGCTGAATCAGTTGACTTTGCCGATGCATTTTGAATCCAAGAGCATTGCAGATTTCACTGAGTCTCAAGAGTGCTTCTTCCCTTTTAGTTTTCTTTTACAATCAATATTTTCGCTGATCCAAAAGAAACCAGATCTTAGTGGGTCTACTTCTACTTTGTTCCTAAAATCCCGCCCTTGGCCCCCATCATGACAGGTGAGAACCCATGGCCTGGGTGTTGCTGCTTGTGCAGCTCCCCTGCTTCCTTGCGGCCTCCGTACAACTTCGCAGGAGGGAGAACCATGAAATTCATGGGCTCACCAGTTGTGGAAAACAGGTCGAAATATGAGACACCTCTTTTTGGATTCTTCTAATTCTTCTAATTCTTGAATATTCTTGAATATTCTTGAATGCTTGGGTGCCAATCGAATGAAATCTACCCATCAGACATCTCCAAAACCCAGACTCTGCAGATCTCTGCAGTTCTGGATTTGTTTCATCGCCGAACCTGCCCTTTTTTCGGCTCCTTTTTTTGTGTAGGACGAAATTGACGTCAGAAACTCCACACAGCGCAGAGTGGTTCCGCTCACTCGGTACTGATGCAGTGCCTTGCCAAAACCCTGGGATTTTCAGCTATTCCTGGCCTGTAGGTTAGAGTACAAGTAACCTATGTATTGCTGGCAATACTCGATCGATAGATCTCTTCCCCAACTCGCATTCTGCGAAGTCTTGTTGGTATCTTAGTCCCAATTTTTCTTGGTGAAGTCGCCAATTTTCAAGTTTTTCCATTGCTTCACTCACAGCTTGGTTGCCATGATGGCAATATGATGCAGAGCGGTAAACCAGACCAAGCCCACTTTTTCCATTTCAGATCATCATCGCTTGTAGACGTTATTTGTAGACGTTATGATCTTTGATTGCTTCAAGCTCCATTGCTAGTTTGTTAAACCATCAGTTTGTTTCAGCTTCACACTCTCCTTTTGCCAAAAGCAAGCAACACCACGAGCAAAAACCAAGAGTAACCATAGCAAGAAAAATAGGGTAAGAACAGGTGCACGTTAGTGTAACAACAGGAATTCTGACTGAATAAAGATTAGGTAACGGCAGTAACCCCTTCTGTTTTCCCAAAAGCTCCTTACTTTGTGAGACCTCTGGCAGGTGGATGAAGTGATTCCACCTCAACCAGCGCGGCTGCGGCTCACAACGCTGAGTTCAGCCAAGGAGGAGCCGACGGTACGCAACGTGCTGAAGCAGGCGGACTTGAGCCACGAAAAAACGGGGAGATAAGCATTGAATTTGGATATCAAACCTACCAAGAAATGAGACCAACGAAAAAGGAGGATCTTAAACCAAGTTACTTCACCGAGGATGACGAAATCGAGGATTTCATCCATGAAACTTGGCATTTTCCGGGCTTTAAATCTAGAATTCAGACATATATTTCTTTAAACCAATTCATGTAGTCTTTGAAAAAATGGATGTAAACTGAAACCAGTTAGTTTTAACACAAAATTTGGCCATCAATTTAAGTTGATGGCTACATGACCTATGAACAGATAGGAGTTTGTATAACCAGAAGCAAGGATCTTGCCAGCAAAAGTGGGGATGCATCGGGATGTACAACCATCACATTTTTCGTCAAGTGGTGATGATGGCACTGAGCGCACACATATATTTTGGCCATCTGTTGAGACCTCTCCCCAAATGCACAAAAACTTGCCAGGAGGCTTTCATTTTTTTGTTCAGAACATCGCAGCATTTGGTTGTTTGGTTCCAATTGGCATCCAACTGGTTGAACTTTTGATCTCGGAGGTCCCAGGTTCCCATCGCCAGGTGAAGTTGGAGCCTCCTTCGCATCTCCGTCCCGGGCGTCCCGGGCTGAAGATCCTCCAGAACTCCAGCGACGGCGCGGCCAACGCCACGAACGCCGGCAACGCCACGGACAACGCCTCGGTGCCTCCACCGGTGCTCGAGCTACGACAAGTGAAGGGGAACTTGACCTGTGCGCAGCCCGGATGTGCGGCAGATGTACTGCTGCAGGTGTATGATCCACAGAAGGACGGCAGCTGGGCTGGGGGAGAACAGTTCCTCAGATTTTGACCCATACTCAGGTGTTTTTTTAATAGGTGTGTGTCAGATAGTCAGATTGGAGGGGACAATCTTGGGAACACGAAGCCAAGTCGTCCACAGCCGAAGGAGTATGTTCGGGACTGCAACTTGAGCTTGTCTGTCCATGCCACGGATTTCGACGACAACTTTGACGGCGAACGTGTGATGAACTTCATGGGGAACAGCCGTGCTTTAGGTCATGACTGCTACCCAGAAGTCAATGGATGTGTCTCCAACCAGTCCCGCGAGCTGCTGTTCTCTTGCATCCGGGATCGTCCCGTTAGCACGATTTTGACGGATGAGGGTAATATGCTGGTGAGCGCCCAAATCGCCCACAACGTTGATGAATGCCCCTTCAACGGCAACTTGTTGCACGGTGTAACCACCATTGCCTGCTATGTGGGCAATTTATCTGATCTTACCACCACTTCAATTGGTGAAACCACCACTACCACCAGCACGCACTGGGTGACCGCGGAAAATTTTGAGAAGTACCCTGAGTTTGTGCGGAAATGGTTGGTGGAACATCCCGGGATGTCCCTTCCGGACATGCCTGGCTATGAGTCCATCCTCAACATGTCTCGTGTGATGCCTGTGGATCCCGTGGCCATTGGAGCTCTTCCCTTCAGGCGGAACCTCTCGGCATACGGGGCATATGGCAGCTATGGTCCTGGTGGTCTCGGCTATGGTGGCGCTTACGGAGAGGAAAACCTGGGAGCTGGACCTGGTGGACGAGGTGGACTTCGGTTGGAGGGAAGCGATGGCAGTTTCAATCTCAGCACCACGGGATTCCTGCGATGTGCTGAGAAGGGCTGCAAGACCAACATGTTGTTGGACTTCAATCGAACCTTGGTGTCTATCAACAAGTGCCGGGCTAAGCTAAGCAATTGAACTTTATTGCAATTTTCATCAATTTTCACTGAAATCTGTGGATCTTTGGGGTCCAAAACCAGCATCTTTGCAGATTTCCACCACTTCTCCCATTTTGTCAGGTGCACTTTGCAGCTCTGGGTGAATCAAACAGATTTTGACAACAAGGATGGTGCCGTGGAGTTTCTGACCATCAAGGTCGCTGGGAACGCGGTGCCTCGGCAATGCAAGGGCTATCTTTGAATGTCTCCGTCTATTGGCTCACTTCGTGTTGATGATTCACCGGGAAAAAAAACAAAACAGACTAAATAGCTGAATAACAGCTAATGGTAAATAGCCAAATTTGCTATTTAGCTGCTATTTGATGAACTCTTGTAGACTGTTGAAATTTATTGAAATTTGGCAAAGATGAGTGAAACCAGAGAAGTTCTGTGTCTCCATGTCGGCTTAGTAAGGTGCTGGACAAGGCAAAACCGGGCAAAAACCCGTGCCGCAGCGCCTATGATGGCCATCGGCTGAATTTGGAGGAGGGCTGAAAAAGAATTTCTAGTCATGAAAATCGGTGTAGAAGCGGACAGTTTTTTTTTGTTTCGAATCTGGAAAACCATCCGAAAAAGATTGTGTTGATTTCGGACTTTCAGCTAAGATCCCCAGAGTGGACATCCGATTCAGCTAGATCATCCCTGCAACGCCGACATCTGACTTTGCCGCAAATTTCCAGAGAATTTCTGTCAGTTGAACTTCCCCCAAAGTTTTCAACATTTTTTCAACTACACCGGTCATCTTCCATGAAATCCCACTGGATAATCCCATGTTTCATGGGACCGGGGGATCGCAGTCGCAGGAGATTCAGATGCACGCCCTTCAGGATTTCGACATCACCGAGGTCCTTTGAAGCTCCGGAAAAGGTCACCAGTTTCATGGGGAAAATGTCAATCGAATCTATGTTTCATTGGGAGCCTATTTTCATTGCCCCAAGTGCAAAAATCATGTCACAGATCAACCATGAGCTCATCCCCGGGAAACCCAACTGGTGACCATGGTTGGTTTGAGTTGTGAATTGGACCCTTAGAATCTGGAACTCAAAATCTCATGGTGGTCATTTTGCCCTCTCAAACTGTCTTTTTAGGATATCTCTAAGTTTAGACACGGCTTCACTCCATTCTTCGTTGCTATTTCATGGGTAGGGGTTTGATGGTCTCCCTTTGGGCTGGTGTTTTGAACCATTGAATGTATCCTCTGGCAATCAAACCTGGCAATGAGCACCCCCGGATTTAGTTCGATGATTTTCCGGTTGAAATGCTCAGTTGGTTCAGGGATTTCCCAGCTGGCCATGTTTGATTCTTGTCAGTTATAGTTGTATCCCCATAATTTTTCCCCACAATTCACCATAATTCCCAATGAAATCACCATAGAATCACTATCCATATTCATATATTTAATATCATTTCCCCTCAATTAGACTCCCGAGATCAGTAAAATCACCACAGAATCACGGTCATTTCCCCATTCAACTCATTTCCCATAAGAATTTGTAGGTCACCGACGCCCCGGATCACTTTAAAAAAAATCAGGCGGTTCAACTGGGTCCTGTGGACATCGCCGGGGAGATCTCCAAGCAGGTGGACGAATGCCCCAGCAATGGCTATTTGTTGGACGCCAGCATCCAGGCACGGAACTGGGAATTTTTGACCCATGGAGTAAAAACAACCATGAAACCCCAAGGTAGCCATATCTGTTTTTGTTTCAAAACATGGAAAAAGCTGTTGATTACGAAGCAATCTTCCCTGCGATGTGAAAGTTGCCCAACTTGTTCTTGATCAAAAAGGGAACATGTTGGTACCCTCTGGTAAACTAACATAACTATGGAAAATCACAATTTTTAATGGGTAAATCCACTATAAATGGCCATTTTCAATAGCTATGTTAAATTACCAGAGGGTACCTACAGAACTCTTGGACTGGCTTGAGAACTCGCCAGATTCACTCACAGTCATGACGCCAATTGGTCTGTTCGGCAGAAGGACTCTTTATTCTTCTGAACGCACGTACATAAGTGTGGATGCAACCCTACGAAAATTTCACTATGTCTGTTTCGGGGCCATCATACCATTGACTATTTGCTCACTACCCAAGCATTTCAGATCGTTTCCAAACCATGTTGCGAACTCATCCATTTTCCATTCTGATTAAGAATTAAGAACTGTTTCCAAGATGGGTTCGACATGGATGTTATATAGTAATTAAGAAGTAGAACCAGTTTCTTAATTCTTAACCATCTTCATGGCATTGATGATGGTTTTAAATGGTTTTAAGGCATGCGGCTGATACGCCACCCTTGGAAGGGTTGCGTATTTTGAGATGTGCCATTCACGATCCCTTGGAAGGGTGGCACATTTGAAAGATGAAGTTTGCGAAAATGAGGCTTCAAAAATTGAATTTAGGGGTTGGATGTCATAAGCTTCCTGCAAGATGCGTTACGTAGTTAACACGTTGCACATGCTCTCTTATGGTCAACAGTGGGGGGTGGAGGGGGTGTGATAACGTTCTTGACGAGTATAACACAGGGCCCACGGAACTTGTTGCCGTTGTTGACATGTGTCTGACGCGCTCTCGGCGGTTGCATGCGCGAACCATATTTGGTCGCGGTCAGCTTTGCCGAAAGCACTTTGGCACTGATGCTGCGAGGTGAAAGGAAATTGATGGACAATCTGGTGGATGTTTGCATGGGAAACTTGAAAATGATAAATTCCGAATATGTTTTTTCAGCACTCGAAGAGCAAAATTGATTCACCGCGCGGGCGAAATGTAAATTTATGAGCTTGAGTCACACGCCTGCCAATCGAAATGAATGTCCGTGTTGCAAACATTTTTTGACAAGTCCCACAAATACCAGCATTTTGTCTCTTAGCCTCGAACATCTCAAATTCAAATTTATCACCCTTGCAATGGCGGCGAGTCAACCAGTTGCCTTGTTTCCATATATTCAATTACATCCCCATGAGATCCCATTAAGACTTCAAACTTCAAATCCCATCAAATCCACATCAAATCCAATAAAACCACCATAAATTCCCATAGAATTCCCATAGAATTCCCATGAAATCCAATTTTTTGCACCTTATAAATTGTTTTTTTTCCCCATCCCACCGAGTCTTTTGGCTGCGTCCAGGTGGCCTGCAATGTTTCCAGCATCGCATCTCTCTTGGAGCACGACCGGGTCTCGGTGGCCGACGTCTTGACCTTAAACAAGGCCCGCCCGGAGATGTTTGATGCTGTGCTGTTGGTGTATCTATCGGATAGTGCTGTTGGGGGTTTTCTGAGCCCACCCGGCCCATCCCCATTTTTTTGAGGCTTCGGTATGTACTAGTAGATCTAGTAGAAGTTACTTGAGTTGCTTTAATCCCCACATGTTTGTTGAAAAATGTTGAACACATCACCGGAGACGACACAACAATCACCGACTCGGGAAGGCGCTGTCGGAAGCCAACCTAGCACAGCAAGATGAGACCTTCAAGGAGTTCCTCGCGGTGGCCAAGGTCAACACCAGCAGCAACGCCAGCAGCAACGCCACCGGAAATGCCACCAGCAACGCCACCGGAAATGCGACCAAGGTCCAAAACGTGAAGAAATAGAAGCGGAAAGTGATGATGATCCGATATTCCATCAAAAATGTCAATGACAGCGGTAGCTGCGTGAAAATCACCTGCAAACGTGACGAATTGGGCTGGATGGCAGGAGGTTTGTGGGTGCAAGATGATAGCCAGTCCATAAGTTGATCCTGTATTTGATTGTATTTGTGGATATTGCAATGGTCAAGACGGAATTCTTTCAAATTGGGGAATGGTCATACATTGAACGAACCCATGAAACCACTTGATAGAATTGAAATGCAGTCACAACCCACACATTTCATAATGGTTGTTCTGGACCGGCTTTGCGGATGATTGGGATGTGAGAAGAGCAGGGTAAGGTTTGATGATAGTTCCATGAACAATTTACAGTTTGGTGCTCAACCTCTCAAGTTGCGTTGATAGATTGATCGATTTGTTCATTGGGCCTTGGAATTGGCTTAGCCTCCAGATTTGTCAACCAGAATCATCAGTAATTCTTGCTGGTTAAGCCCACAAAATCTTGACCCGTGAAATCTTGAACATCCCAATTTTGAATCCCAATTTTCTGAAAAAACACATCCTGCGGAATCCTGCTTTGTTTTGAATTTTCTCCAACTGAATCGAAATCTTTTTTGCGCTGCAGTCGTGTAGGAGCTCCGTGATGCGGCGTCGTTGGTGGAAGATGGGCTGATCAAACCCATGAAGCCCAAGTACTGCATGTGTTGGATCCCAAGATGCTGTTTTTTTTTTTGGGCCAGGATTTCGCAGAGCATTGGAGTACACATTTCTTTGGTGTCTGATGGTATGCTCAAAATACATGTGGTGTATGGACTTTGGGCAAGACTTGTTGCAACCTTCAAATGGTGAATCCCCGAAAAAACATCCCTGAGGTTGGTTCATGGAGCTCGATGATAGTGAGATGAGTCGTTGGTGCTTGGAGACCGCGCGTCAGGTGGGAACCCAGAAAATCACGGCCATCTCGGCTAGGAAAATCCAGTTTAAACATGTTTAAACTAGGAAAAATCATCTTCCAAGCTCAAAAATCAGAGAATTTTTGGTAAAAATAACTATGTTTGATGGCTAAACATCCATTTTTGCTGGTAAAGCCTGCATATTTTATGAAGCAGAAATTCTCCAAGATCACCTCCCGCCGACGTCTCCAATCAGGTGGCATCTGGAAGTTTCGAAGCTGATGTGATGAAGACCATCGAGGCGATTTTCCCATTCTGATTTGGTGGTTAGTTATATCATATATATCAATTGCCCTCTTGTTATTTAACACAGCGAACTGGAAAACCACATTTTTATCGGTAAATCAATGGGTAAATCATCTATTAATGGGCCATTTTCCATAGCTATGTTAGTCATAACCAGAGGGTATATCCCATGATATATCCCATGAAATGTCCGGTGATATGTCCCATGATATATCCCAGTCATTGCTACAGTTATGGTTGATGATATTCCCAGTCATTTTTTGACGAAAAAACTCTCCCAACCATTCCCAACCAGTGTTTTGGGAAAACAAGAACGCACTTGTGTTTTGGCATATCCAATTCTGGGTGATTTTGGATACTGAACCAGCTGAACCAGCCTTTCTTCCTTGGATTTCTGAGATGAATGCATCGATTCTTCTTGAATTCCTTGTAGATCCATCCGACCATCAGATATCAACAGCCACTTCATCCGTCTTTTGGAGGATTCATCAGATTGAAACCATCTGATCTTTTGGATTTTAGTATACATATCATATATCCCATTAATTTGCTAGTTATCGTTGATTATATCCTCACTATATCCTATACAAAAATGATGATTATGGGGGCTACGTATCCCAAAATTGCCCTAAAAATTGCAGGTTTGTGAAAGAATGATCACCAGCTAGGGGATAGATCCCCCAAAACTGAAGGCCTGGCTGCCGACGGAAAAAGTGTGCGGAGCTGCGCTGCGATGATCGAACCACGGGGATTTCAAGAAGAATTCAATGGGGGATCTATCTCTCTGTCTATCTCTCTATTCTCTATATCCCTCTATATCTACATCTATATCTATATCTATATCTATAGTCTATCATCTATATGTCATCAGCAAAACATAGTAAACATAGGGGATGCATACAGCAAATCATTTTTCGATTTGCATGAGCCAAACGGCGCTACTTGGCGCCTTGGCAATTTCTGTGGATTTCTCAAAGGATCATTTCCGGTGGATTGATTATGGCACAAAAAACAATCTGATCGCCAAAATATCAAACATGATCTACCTGCCATTTTTTTTGAAGTGCTGGAATCAAGATTTCCGAATGAATTGCTGCTCTTATCACGTTTCATTAACTTATCTTCAAACTTTGGGGTTTCTCGACGTCCAAGCCTTCCTGCAGGAAGTCATGTTGAAGAATCTCGGCGGTGGTGAATTCACCCTGTAATCAGTGGCCATAGCTGGTACTTTGTCCCATTTGTTCCATTTCTATGGCATAAAAAACCAAACGTCCTCTTGTATTTACTTCTTGTGAAGTTGAAATATCCATGTTGCTGGTGAAATCCCATGATTAACCTTACTTGCTAACGGCCAACCCCCAATGTGTTTGTTGCGTTTTCCTCCATTCCCAAGGCCCGATTCCTCGCCAAGTTGCACCGCCGCCGCTTTGAGCGCGCCCAAAGGGCGTATCCACTTGGGGCAGACCGGACCCATTTGGTGCGGGGCCCCGGGGATTTGGGGAGATGCCTGGCCCGGCAGGTTGATAGCAGATTTTTCAGATCAAGGGGATACCCGGCTGGGGTAAATGAAGAAATCGATATGGAAAATCATAGGTGGTTCCCGTTCGGGAATGACATACTTTAATTTACTGGAGGGTTTGGGGTGTCTAACTGTTTAAAGTTCAAAACCTCATAGAAATTGGGATGAATATGACGATTTTGAGTTTTAAGTATGAAGAAATGGGTATTATGGGTCAAGATGTTGTTGGCAACCAATTTCTGGCACCCGTTTTCGCCATCGAAAACAGATCACCAGCACCACAAGAATCCCATCCTCCAACCTGGAAGGGACCCAGCAGGTTCAGGTTACCAGGGTGTTTCTGGGTGTTTCTTATGACTTTGCATTTGGATGACTGAACTGACTGAACTGACTGAAGACGGCAACACCTCCACCTCCCAAGTCCAGGGCAGCATCCCACCGTCTAAGACCGATGTCATGGTGAGCACTGGACTTGCCTTGGGCATTGGGACCCATGCTGGAATGGTCGAGGCTCTGGATGACTCGATGGAAAGCATGCGGATATGCAAGCTGTTTTGGGCTTATGATGTTGATTCAGCAGCACCGAAATGAGGCGATGATTTTTTGCTGGTTGTTTGCATTTCAGTTTACTTATGAACTGCTGGAGGATGAGGAAAAGAATTGGTTACTCAACAAACACCAACATGGGTATCCCCCAAAATTGGAGCCACCAAATCTGTGAGTCTATTTCAAGAACAGGGAAACCATAGGGGATTGGGGGCATAGCGGCATACCCATGTTTGAACAGACAGAGAATCTCGTCATTCACGGTTGATTGCCCTTTGGTAGTCAATCATGGCAATGACCAGTCCTCCATTGAGACACTCCCTCTGAAAGCTAGGCATTTTTGCCGCTGACAGGTCAGATTTGTCAAATGAACCCCCTTTAAATCCCCATGAATTCCCAGATTTGTCAAACGAATTCCCTATAAATTCCACATGAATTCTCCATTTTCTCCAGTGACATCCCCAGAGTTGATCACCAGGTCTTGGCGTTGTCGGCGTGCAGCAAATCGCTGCGTCGACCCATGAGCGAAGTGCACGACACTCAGAATCCATGCCAAGGGACCTTTGGCGACCTTGGGCGATTTGAGGATCCGGAGTTTTTCCGTAGAAACATCGTTGTAAAAGCAGTTCTAAGAGATTCTGGTCTTTGCTGATTCTTGTATTCTTTGTTTTTGTTTGGTCATGATCTTGGATCGCAAAATACAGATCCGGACCTTGGCAGGATTCCAGTTCTGCGAAGCCTGTATCCCGGGCACATCTACGTCCATGGGGGCTACGCTTGGCCCTTGGATCCCTTGGTGACGGGTATGGCTTAGAGATGGCCCTTTCAGCCTCTTGGCAGGATGGTCAACGCCGTTTGCTGTCCATTGAGAGATTAGTGAAGCCCTTAGCAGATGGCCAGCATGGCGCCACGCAAAGGTGAAATGGACAGCGGACGTCGAAGTTGCCATGTTGACCGGTGAACGTCCCAGCTGAGGCCCCTCATGGAGATCGCTGGGAAGCTCTTCCCCCGATGCCCGATCGACGAGCAGTGGCCAGATGCCTAGGGATCGGCGTTTCGGGGTGAACATTGGCCGAACTGGCGGGTTTTCCAGAATTTCCCTTCCAAAATCTGGGAAAACCAATCTATAACTGAAGGTTTATAGCTGGGATATCATCATCTAAATGGACATTTGAATAGGACAATCATCGAACTAAATGGTGGATTTTCAAGCAAGCCATGGATACAGATTGCCGTAGCTAGGCTCCAATCATATTGAGATGGATGAGTTTAACTTCTGGACAAATTGGGTTTTCCCCCACAATGTAAAATGGGGATAGAACTAGCCATTTCAGCCATTTCACGAGCAGCTGGTTCCCGGGTGGAGATTTCCATGGTCATGGGGGTACCCCTAAATCATCCAGCTGTTAATGTCGGATTTTTGATCGGCTTTTCCATCATAAACCATCCGGCTGCTATTGGGATACCCCCATGACTATGGAACCCCCTAGGTAGCTGCAGATGTGGAGTTGTACGTCTGTGGTGGCTGGGACGGTGAGCCGTGACGCCCAGCCGGTACTATTTTTTTTCGGTGTGTTTTGGGCTCCATACTCATGGCAAACCTGTTTTACAGGACATGTATGTGTGTATATGTATATATTATATTAATACAATCTAATATAATATGATATGATACAATATGATATTATATAATATAACATAAATATAACATAATATAATATATGATATAATATAAATATAATACAATATAAATATAATATAGTATAATATAATGTAATATAATATAATATAATATAATATAAATATAATACAATATAATCTAAATATAATATAATATAATATAATATATTATAATATAATATAATATATAATATAATATATAATATAATAATAATATATAATATAATACAATAACATGTCATGTAATATGATATGATATGATATGAT
>Ga0126342_10015786_pt1 | contig 13207 bp, 15 predicted proteins | sample Cyp1metagenome_FD_92528 | JGI IMG/M metagenome (GOLD analysis project Ga0126342, IMG submission 92528) | Coral microbial communities from Lord Howe Island, Old Settlement Bay, Australia - Cyphastrea 1 metagenome | ecosystem: Host-associated > Invertebrates > Cnidaria > Coral ... | reverse complement strand
TAGTAGTAGTAGTAGTAGTATAGTAGTAGTAGTAGTATAGTAGTAGTAGTAGTAGTATAGTAGTAGTAGTAGTAGTAGTAGTAATAGTAGTAGTAGTAGTAGAAGTAGTAGTAGTAGTAGTAGAAGTAGCCGTAGCTGTCGTAGTAGTAGTAGTAGTAGTAGTAATAGTAGTAGTAGTAGCAGCAGTAGTAGTAGTAGTCGTAGTCGTAGTCGTAGTAGTAGTAGTCGTAGTAGTAGTAGTAGTAATAGTAGTACGCGTCGTCGTAACAGCAGTCGTAATCGTAATGTCCCACCGTGAGCATGCCACTTCATGCCACTTCATGCCACTTCAAGTGGCGGTCGCACCGTGAGCATGCCACTTCATGCCACTTCATGCCACTTCAAGTGGCGGTCGCACCGTGAGCATGCCACTTCATCCCACTTCAAGTGGCGTGAAGTGGCGTGAAGTGGCGAAATCGGTTTACGCACCTCCTGCGTGCTCAATGAAATACTGTATATATATCATATTACACTTCATTTGGCCAACGATTGTAGCATTCAACTTCCCATGCAGTGACTCTTTGTCAAGGCACGTAGCACCACACCTCCGGTGTTGGAGGCTCCGCCGACCTTGGAAGAAAAACACCATCGTTTTTTCGTTGGAATCCACAGGAAACTGAAGGAAGTGATGGAAGATTGCTAGGTGAACGCATAAAAATGGGGAAATTGCTAGGTAAATCAATACAACATAATAAAACACGTAAGAGTCATTAAGATTATGAACATCATTGAACATCCCACTTGGTAATTGCTCATGGAATTTCTTTGGGATTACCGGGATTACTAGGAAGTTCTCCCATGACTGGCCGACAGGGTCATGAATAGATCCAAGATTAAACCACACTACATCAAGGCTGGGTTTGGGTGGTGCTTTACTATTTTTGGGTAAGGAATGAGTCAGTTTTTTTTCGAGAAGCGAACTACTGTACTTCTGCCATCCCACTTCGAAACTGATAACCCAAAACTGATTTGAATGGATGGCCCTTTCAAGACTTGGGGGGTACATATCACCCTCCACTAGGCTACAGTCATATCGACCGTATCTATGGGGGGAAGCATGGGTTGACTTGATCTCTTTCTATCATCTTAGAAAATGCGCTCACAGCAGGGATTCCATTTCCACCAGTTTCTGCAAACCTAGTGACCTAGTGCTAGGAGATTCCCTGAAGTTCAGATCTATATCTTCTTGGCGACTTCTACTTATATTACTTATGCTGTCTGAATACCAAGTCAGAATCTATCGAACAAATGGCCACTAGTTCCAAACATCTTTGCCGACGAAATCTCATCTAGGGCCCCCAGCCAGCCACTGAACCGGATCTCCTCCCAATCGATGGCTATAGACCTACGGTCGCAGGGACCACGAGATGCAGCAAGTTTCAAGGCTGCGACCCATTTTGAAACCTCAGAACAGGTCACAATTCTTCCAGCTGAGCTGTGAAAAATCACCCAATCCCGTCCGATCAAAAAGTGGTTGGTCGATGGGTATACCTTTCATGTTTTGTTACAATCACCAACAAGAATCAATAAATTATGTAATTATAATACTCATACCCCCATCCTATAGTGGTTCGTATTCTCCCAGAAGTCATATAGACCCTGAAACATGCCTGGTTAGTTTTAGTGGAAACTCATGGTGGGCATCCTTATTGTGCCTGACGGGTTCTTTACAAAAAAAAAATGGACCTGATTCACTGATAGCAACACATGAGGCAATATCAGTTTACTATATATATAATTATATATAATTATATATATAATTATATATATCGTATTTATATATATAACTTATAACTTATAATCCGCATCTCTTAGTGGCTCATAGGATTTCATAGGTATCGAACCACGTATGGCTCATAGTTCTGAGCAAATCACAATAGTTTATCCAAATATCTTTACCAAACTCATCCCAGTTTAACTCTGTACTGTTACTATTCCATGCTCTTTAATATACCTAGATATACCTAGATATACCTAGATATACCTGGATATACCAAACATAAATATAAATATGTATAAACAACTACATGATTCCCCACCTTAAGTCATCGTTACCCCCCCAGGGAGCGCACCCCGAAGGCTGCATCATCCACCCGCACCAAGCTCCGCAACTTCACCGCCAGGGTGGAGCCTAAGGAAGTCACTGCCTCGCCCACCTGCCGTGATCACTGGGGACAATCCCATAGTTTTTTTGAGGAGATCTGAGGAAAATATGGGGAAAACTCTGGAGAAATCTGGGGAAATCTCATGAAAGATGGCCAGTTTCATTTGCAAAGGGGTAAGCCGGGTAAGCATACGAAAACCAAATCCAATGGTAGATTCACTCATGCTACCTATCTCAGAGATGAAACTAGGATGTTAGGGTATGTGAATAAACTGTTTCAAGTAATGAACTGTTTTAAATAAATATGTGTTTGCATGTAATGCTGCAAATGCAATAACCATCAAATTTCGGCTTCTTGCTGGTTTTCACAGCTGTTTTTGTTCAGCAAATAGGCTGAAACGTTCCGAGGAGCCATCATGTATATAATATATATATATATATATGAATGATATGCCAATTATATCCTCACTACCCTCTGGTTACTCAACATACCTAGGGAAAAATATCCAATTTATAGGTGATTTATGAGGATATACCGCTTAGATTGTGTGATTTGAACACATTTTCACCATAGTCAGGAAACCGTTGAATTACCACAGAGCATAGAATAATTCAGATATCATCGTTTTTCAGGGATTAGAAATATCCCGGATATAACGATTTCTTTCTTGGGATATCTCATCTGATATATAATGTAAATAAGTAAGACCAAGTATATCTCCATGTTCAAATCCATATTTTGGATTTTCCGTGGCCAGGCCTCCGTAGTGCCTGCCGCCAGGAAGGCCGCAATGGAATCCTCGTTCCATGCGGGCGGTTGTTCTGTCCGCTGCGTTCCCGTAAACGTTTGTGGAATCCAAGTTCTTACCATCCAATGGTATCTTCAAACCCAAACAGATCCACGGTTGGCATAATTTTGGGGGTTCCGAAGTGGAAGGTCAAAAGCAGCAAACCCTCATCGAGTGATTGGATTCATGTGAAACATGTGCGTTACTAGTGATTATCCTTCTTATGTCATACGGTAAATAAATAAATATATATATATATATAATGATTTCATAGTGGTTAATTAACCGGGTTCAATCATAAATCATGTCGTATTGCATCACCAATATATATAATATATATGTACAATTTACTACTCGTCAAAATGGGTCAACTGTAGCTTAGCTTGTCATTATTCAACTCAGCGAACATAAGTTGAGAGAGCTAGTGAAGTGTACTTGTCAACCAATCAAAAACTAATCATCTTAATTACAACTAACCATGCTAGCTATAAATTCACAGGGGGGGAGTTAGGTATTATCATTAATAAAGCAATCTATAGTAATCTAGCATATTAACTATGACTCTAACAATACTCTAACAATAAATTGATATAATAACTTAAATATTAACTATGACTCTAACAATAAATTGGTATAATAACTTAAATGCGAGTACCATATGTGCTTCACCACCTTTGACCGGAACATACTGGAACACCATGGCTCCGTAGTTCCAGCCGCCACTCGACAGGTATTTGGAAGTCCGAACCTGACGGGCTTCAAGTGGCTTCAAGGGAGACATTTGGCCATAAATCACGGAGTTTTCAAACTTGTCTATGTGGGTAAAGTATGAAAACATATGAGGTTTCCAGTAAATTTGGACTTGTATCCGAATATGCCAAATACAGATTAACTTCTAAGTAAATTTGGACTTCAAAAAGAAATAACAGTAGTTCTGTGGGAGTTCTTGCGTGGCTTCGGATGGGTTGATGAAAAGATAAACCACAAAAACATGAGTCAGAAAGACTGTTTCAACATCACTATCAGTGCAACACAATGGATCCAACTTTTGTCTGGCAAGACTCACAGCTTTGCTGCAAGCCGTTGCAAGTGGTTGTGCTCTGCTGACCCTCCAGGATCTTTTAGCAAAATAAGTTCAACCCCCGTTTGCGTGTCAACTTTGGCAAGCGAAAACTATGAAAGTAATGTGGGTAAAACAATCCCCCGGTCATCACCATACATAGTTGGTATAAACCATGCACAGTCACGGGTGGTTTATGGCATTGTTTTACCCACATTACTTGCCTCTCAGACTGAAATTTCAACACCAGCTTGGAAGAAAGGTCAATGAATTGAATATAGTGAAAACCATTGAAGCTGATGCTCCGTTGTCTTTTCCTTTCAACAAAAGTCCATGAAAAACTCACTTCATCCAGGGGTTTTAATTTCTATATAATTTCATTGATGTGGCCCAAAGTCATCACAAAACATTGCCAATCATTTCCATCCAACATTAGTCTGGGAACGGGTACCCTCTGGTAATCTAACAGTTCTCTACTGAAAATGGCCCATAGAAATAGTTGATTTACCTATTCAAAATGGTGATTGTCCAAGTGTTTTGTATGTTTACCAGAAGGTGTTGAGTTTACTATTGCTGGTAAACATCCATGATCCATTGTATATCCCATATCATCTGGTAAATCCCACTATTATTATTTATTGGTAGTCATTATGTACTATTTACTATTATTATATCCCAGTATCATCCATTGTCCCATCTGGGTAAATTATAATAATTCATTAACCTGAATTAAGGCCATTTGGGGATGATTTCCCTTATTCACCATGATTCCAGTGAGGGAGAACAGTGAAGTCGTTATAATTTACCCAGATCCCATTGCATATCCCATTATAAACCCACATGGGTGGGATACCGATCCCATCTCGCCTGGCTGCAGGCCTTTCACCTGCCGCCAGGCAGAGCGCATGATGACCCCAGAGATGGAGAAAGCCATGGTGACAACTGAACATTTTTTTAAAAAATGTGGCAAATATGAGGTGGTTATGTTATGAAGTGGTTTGTTATATTATACATATGATAATATATACACACATATGTATATATATATATTTACGTATACATAAATAAGTTCATGGAATCGAGGTGGGGGGGTCTGGGGGGGTCTGGGGGGTCTGGGGGGGTCTGAGCTTATCATTTAAGCTCTTGGTAAGGCTTAACAACAATGGTAAACCCCTATGAAGGACCAATTAAGGACCTATTAAGCCTTATTAAGGGCTTATTAAGGCTAATTAAGGGGCTATCTTTCAAGGCCTTATTAAGGTCTTATTCCCGTGGATACCTGAACTTCCTTATCCATTGCTTATCCAAAGCAACGGGTGGATTGAGCCGCAACCCAGAAAAAAGGAAATTGGGATTTGTGCAGTGCTTGCGATGTGTGTTCACCATTTTTCCTCAATTTTGACAATTCTGGGGTCCTGAGGCCTGAGATGTCATTTTTTGGGGGGGCGGGTAAGCAGAAAAGCTTGCTGTTTCTCGCTTATCCAAGGCTTATCCAATGCCTATCAATTAAGCCCTTATTAAGCCCTTATTAAGCCACCCGACCCCCACCCCAAAATCCAGGTCAAATCACTCTCCCAGACTTTCAATGAACACCCGGGAATTCACCTTTCTTTCTGAACATGATCATCCTTGCTTATCCATGGCTTATCCAAGCTTGTCCAGACCCCCCCAGACCCCCCTCGAAACCATGATAAGTACTAGACAATCCGTGATTTCCTAAGACAAAAACACACGTGATATACAAGTTGCTTATATGCCTTTTAATGAATGCACATGGGAAACATAAAAATGACAAACGATTACGAAAATCTATGACTGATAGGATGCAATGTGTTTCCTGGCCCAAGATTTGATTCCTGCCATTTGCATTGACATAGTTATATGATGTCATATGACTTATATATACAAAATAACATAGGTTTATAGGTTATATACATAGTATTTGAGCAGCCTTCAGAAGCTTCAAAATCAATTGCTCACGCCTGGTGCAAACAATATAGGTTATTGTTTTTTTTGCGCCCCTATCGCTTTATAGTGTGTTGTTCATATCAACACTATATATATATATATATTATATTATAAATAACATTAAATAACACAAAAATGCAGCAAAATTGCTGTTCTTCCAAAATCGGCTTCATCAAAGGCTTCAAAAGTCATCTTTTTCTTTGCTTTTTTGTAAGAACCTGTCATTTCCTTTTCTTGTTGCTTGTATGGCATTTTGGAAAAGAATGCCATTGGGATCAGATGAGTTATCCCTCGTCCTGCGCCCCTTTTTCAACAAAAGGTTATCGGCTAGGTTATCGCTAAGGTTCCCTTTTTTAAGCCACCCTGATGATCAAGAAAAGAGAAAAAAAGAAGAACCGTGAGACAAAAAGGAACATTGAGAAAACAAAAGGAAAAAGGAAGGAAGTTCCAAGAAAAGAATATGAAGGAAGAAAAGAGGACAAATTGAACAAAAAGGAAACACACGGAATTCAGAATTGAATTTGAAACTACCCTTATCTTCCACGGCCTAGTTAAACTAGGCCTTCTCGAAAGGCCTAGTTAAACTAGGTCCTCGACCTAGTTTTACTTTTAAAGCAAAACTTGGCCCTGCGACTTGGGATCAAGTATGGCCATGTCCTGATCAAACATCTAAAGGCTGATCAACAATCATGAACATCCGTATGAATACCGCATGCTGCAGCATGCTGAAGAAAAGTACGGTATAGGGATCATGGGCTCGAGATATGATGAGATATGTACTGTAAGTTGTATTTTAGGAACATCATCTCATGCTCAAAAAAAAACCTTCCGGACCTCACCCATCATCATCTAAGTTTTAGAAACGGCACTTCGGCTGGATTAGCAAAATGAAACCGAACTTAAAAAAACAACAAGCAAATCATCAAATTGTGGCTGAAATTATCTAAGAATGGCCAAGACCTCCCATCAACATCATGATTGTGCAACAAAATGAAGTGCAGTGATTCTCATATTCATCCCCTTCAACATTACCTCTGATGAGGCACGAGTAAAAGAACATGTTGCCTACTACTTGTCAGTGTGCCACCGGTTTGAAGAATGGCCGCTGTAAGCGTGCCTATCCGATATATATATATATATTTGTTTGATCTGAAATTGCAGTTGGTGATCTTAAAATCATGTCTTCACGGTTTCCGCTGAAATTGTCACAAAATACACGAACAACGCAATACCCAAACATGTGAAAAGACCGTGAACAACTCGTGAAAAGGCCGTGAAGAAATTCCACATGTGGATAAATCTGGTTTGGGCATTCTGGAGTGGGATTCCATGTTTTCACCTGTGAGTGTGCAATCAAATTGATGTGCATGTTGTGCATTTGAATTTATTCAGACCCTCCGTGGACTCAGGTTCAGGTTCATTCTTTTTCAGCCAGCGGTTTAACCTTTTGATTGCTCCTAATTGGAGCCGAAATGGCCCCTGCTAGTAATTTTTCCGAGAAAGGTAAGGAAACAGCTCCTATAGCAGCAAGCAAGTTAAAGGATCCCCAGAACTCACCGAGAATTTAGCTTTAGAGACTTGACAAGGATTGATCTTTTCGCCGGCTGTGGGTTTTAGTTTCACTTTTCCAATGTGTGAGGTATGAATAGTGCACGTTTCGCTGGAGCTAGCACGGGAAAAAAGCAAGCCAACCATGGCATAAGATGGCCATGGAATAAAACATATGCTTTGAGTCCAGTAAGTGTGTTCTTTGCTTGGACGTGCCATTATTTTTGTCTCTTGGAAGCCATAGTACTATAGTTCAAACAGACATGGTTGGAAGCTGCTGTAGATTGTGTGGTCCATGGGCTGGGACAGGCGAGGCTCTCGAAGAAAAACAGGGTCTTACTTGAAAGACCTAGTTTCCTGCGTCCTTTGGAAGAACTGGCTTATGTTTGATTTAATTCGGAATTCAACTGCGTATAGTTTAGTTATTATATATACTGCTTTGGGATCTGGGGAAGAAAAAACAAACTGGCTGCAAACAGCAACGGTTCAATCACTGTGGAGGAAACACGGACACTACAGGTTAAAGTTGTGTTCATCAATTTTGCCCATTGCATGCAGGTACACAACAATATTTGCGCGGTTTACACCAGGCTTAATACATTCTCAAAATTATATGGTTACAATTTATCGCTTTACATGGTTTGGTGCACTTTCTCAGCACAACTGCGCCCCTCCTTACTAAAGTAGTTTACGCTTGTTCTATCTCATTCTGACGGTATCTCACATATATATATATTGTACCTGAACGTGTGTGGCCTAGATTGGCTCAATTGCCGTGCCAAGATTGGCCAACCTTAGATACACCTGAGAAGAATCTGCGTACGTATTAACATTCCTCCATCAATGGCCAAGGTTCCGTTCCATACCGGGCCTTACGAGTTGTGAAGATGACAAGAAGGTCAAATAGTTAGATATGATCTTGAATTTACTTCAACTTGGACACTCTGATCTCTTGGGAACTTTGTACATACATCTTGATACATATATATATATATATATATACAACAATAAAGTTGAATAAGAATAAACATAGTAACAATAATACTAATAACTAATAACAATAATAATATCAATCATAGTTAGCAATAATCATGCGAGTAGCGGACAACATTACTTACTATTCGCAATGCACATGGCCAAAGTGGGTGGTCCCCCAGCAGATTGTACTAAATAGGTTATCGGTAAGTGGGTGGTCCCCTTTCGGTTGTGAAGGTTTTCACACCAATTTGAACATCCAAGTCCACTTCCTACTAATTTTATCTAATTTTAGTCTTCAACTAATTTTGTCGGTTACTGCTCATAGTGATAAGGCCTCAGTTTCCAACCCTGCATCCTGATTCAAAGATCACGTTGGCACGTGCAAGATCATTCCACATGCCGTAAGGCTGGGGCTATCCCATGTAATACAGGAAACCCTGAGCCAGAAACCAGTGATCAGCGATCAACTTTTCCATCCGCTAGATGTTACAACTCATGCCACAGTAGGAGTTCACTAGTCTTATGATGGTACTATATGGTACTTACTTACCAGATCTTGCCAGTTGCCAATCTGCTTCAGCCACACCCTCTATATCTCCATTCACCTACAAAGCCAATCGTCTCGCCCGGCGTGAAGACCGTTTTTGGGAGCAATGGACCCTCAGCCGCGATGGGGCGATGGAACATGGGGACAGTTATTCTGGTTGGTGGTTGACCTACCCCTATATATTATGGAAAAATAAAACATATTTGAAACCACCAACCAGTATTGAATCACAAAATATTTCAGTTGGAATTTACTTTTCGATCTTTTGGGGATTACTATATGATACTATTGAGCTTGCCAGGCCTCATAGGCTTGCCAGGGAATGGAACAACTCATCAAGCCTTGCGGTTTTTGGCCTCATCTGGTGCAAATCTTGAAACTCTTTGGGACCTCGTTTCTGGAGTGAAAGGTTTTTGCGATGTGCAAACGAGATCAAAGCCTAGACATAACATAAACCCGAACCCAAAAAAGGATCATTACGACCCCGCATGCGTAGTGAGGGCAATGTCGACAGGAGGAAATCTTACAAACAAAAAAAACCTTGTGGCGGGGAAAGCAAGGATAGGAATAATTCCATCCCCCTAGTATTGAACATGCCCCAGATATGGTTTCAGCGAGGGATTTACACATAAGTTGGTAGCATCCAAAGGGGATGATTAGCACATGGGATTCTCCTCCAAAGTCAACATACCGGTAAACTAACACTTTGCTATAGAAAATGGCCCCCATTTCCTTCGTGGATTTCCAATCTAAAAGGATTTTGCATAGTTTTTTTTTCCCAAAGTGTAATGCCACTTCCCAAATTCACCAAATGCTCCGGACCTCAGGCCGTCACTAGCTCGCTCTCTCGCAGCCACTTGGGCCACTCAAGGGCTTCCACGTCAAAGCCTCGATGGATGGTGCATTGGACCTTATTTCACTCAAGCCACTGAGTTTCTATAGACCATGCATATGTATGAATGTCCATTATCTTGCCAATAAAACTGCTATTTTATTATTTTGACGTTTTGGGGGGATTTGGGGTTGCTAATTCTTTTGCTCTGGGCCACCAAGCCCAATTTCAAGGCGTTATGGTAGTCCGTGCCTGGCTCACGTTGAACCATGACATGCTGCACCAACCAGAAACACATTGCCTGGTTGGGGGGTTGCAGCTCCCCTGAGGAAAAAAAACAACGTCAACTTGCTCGACTTTGGTGCAAATCAATATATATATATATTATATATATACATATTATATACATATTATATCTGTATGTATAAATATATATATATATGTGATTAGATATTTTGTTTATTTGTTTATTTGGAACCACCGGCCAGGCCAGAATATGTTCTGGGCGAACTGTTTCTGGGCGAAATGTTTCCGCAAGCCACCAGTCGCATTCGCCAGCATTTTCCGCCAAGTTTCAGCCCAGTGATGTCTGCATTTCACTTCCGGAATGCAGGTGGAGCAAACGTGAACCATGGTCCCGTGGAAATGGTTGGGGCTGGGTAAAATGTCATGGGATGTAATGGACACGCACACACACACACATATATATATATATGGAAATATAGACTGCTTTCATATGGTTTTCATTTATGGCCAACACTTTTCATGTCTTAAAGACTATGCAAAGGGGAAAAAACACTGACTACTATATTATATTAAAGTAAATTATATTATATTATATTATACTATATTATATTATATTGTATATAATTTTATATTATATGATATTATATGATATTATATTATATTATGTTATATATTAAAGTAAATTAAATTATATTATATTATTATATAATATATTATATTATATTACATATATTATATTAAAGTATGGAATATTTTATTAAATTATATTATATTATGTTATATCATATTATACTATATCATATTATTTTATATTATATTATAGTATATCAATAAAGAATATATATTTTATAAATTATATATATATATATATGTATGCATATATAATTTATATTTATATATATATATACACACCTAGTTACATATATTTATTTTTGTATATATGGTGATAACACCTATAATTTAAATTAAATTGAATTAAATATGATGTAATTGGATGATCATGGGGATATACTGGGATATCGAATCTAACCAACAACTCCATATGTTTTTGGGTGTTTGAAAACTCCACTGGACCTCCATGTGAAACAGCATGAAACGGCCAGCTTTGGACCCTCCTTGTTTGTCCAACATATTGCATGTCAGCCGCCAAACAGATTTCGATAGGTATAGCACATTATATAACAATAATTAAACATGAACAACATGTAATTACAATAATTTCTTGGGAGCCCTCCCAAGTCTCTCTGGGCATCTACATCAAATGCAGCTCTACAAACTGTGTTCAATGCTGCTATCAAGCCGGTGCCCAGGGTCCAGGGTGCCCAGCCTCGGTAATGATCACCTGCTCTGCTTTCGAAAGACTGGTCGCACACCAGTCTGCAGCCCGCCCTCGACGTACGCCCTTCTCCAGGAAGCGTCCAGAGGGGCCTGTCGATGGAGACTATCGCAGGAAAACCACATACCCTAGGGTAAACTATGGTAAACTAACATATAGATGTGGAAAACTCATGGTTTCCCTAGGAAAACAACCTACATAATGATCTACAAAGGGTGGGTTCTCCAATATTCTCCGCATTTAGTTTTGCCCGGGGCATATTTCAAAGCACCACCTCTGAAGTGATTAAGCATGGTTGAGCCGCCGCTGGGTTCCTGTGGTGAATCAAGTGTTTCGGGGCGCCCGCGCTTTGTATTTCAATAATTCACATCCCCAATTTGTAGGTAGTGTACGAGTCTTGGCTTCCCAACCACCAAAACAAGATAAGTATAGATAAGTCTCCCCCCTTCCAAAACAATACAATCAACAAAGGGGTCAGGGAGTCCTATGAATCTAAGCCAAAAATTTCTTCGCTGGCTGCGATCTGCTCAAGAAACCCCCGTTAAAGGCAATGCTTCTTCAATTTATCTCGGATGTTCAAAACATATCAAAATTGAATGTTCCAAACGTTAAACCCAAAGCACAGTGAGTTCCCACCACAATATTGAAACATACATTGAAATCCTACATTTTAATACATTTTACATCATAATTTTACTACCATTCCAAAACGCAGCGCGTCATCCACCTCCCGCCTCTCCACCTCCCCGTCCGCCTGGTGAGCACGGCGATGACACCGGCGACATCGGCGAGACGGGTGCCGCCAGCCCGGCACCATCCCCGGAGTCGGACGCGTGGCGCGGGGAAACGCGCAAGGTGACCTGCCAGGGTCCATGGATTTAAGATGGAAACCATTGGAAAACCATGTGGCTGACAGATTTTCTGTTGTGTAATATTTGTTTGGGTTCCAGTGGGGTTTTATGGGTGTAGGTGATTGAAACAGCCGAAAAATTAGCTATAGATATCGCTGGGTCCAGGTCCGAGGAAGCACAGCATATGGCAAATGATTTCACCAACATAGAGATGGAATATGGCTGTTGGGTCCAATTTCAAGACCTTGGAAAAACAGTTGCTTTTCATTGCCTGCTAGTCTTGGACTTAATGCATTTTTCCCTGCTAAAGTCAAACTATGTATATACATGCTACCGCCTAAACAGGGTACATGCGTTCAACCAACAGAAAGCTGCAAACCAATAGTTGCCAGCTGAACCAACAAACACGATAAGAATAATGTTGTCTGACCAATAGTGATATCTTGTCAATAGTAGAAACATTTTTCCGCGACTCCAATTTTTTCCAATACTAAAGTCAATTGGCTCTATTTACTTTTAGTATTGCCAAAAGAGTCATGTTCAGACCTTGTCCAGAGGGCATGGCCAATAGTGGACCCAACATGGCAATAGTGGAAACTTTTTTCCCAACTCCAATTTTTTCACCAATACTAAAGTCAATTAGCTCCATTTACTTTTAGTATTGCCAAACGAGTCAAGTAAAGCAAATCCTTTTCAAAGCAGCCTTCACTTTTGATTAGCAAAAGCTTAGATTCCAGAAATCTGATCCAATTACCAAACAGCTGATTTCCTTAGAAAACCCTTATTGAAAAAAGCAAGAAAACAGGTCCACAAAGGGTACCCCCTTTGCAAGCCCCAGAATAGCAATAACAAACCTGCACCAGGCATGGCAATAGTGGAAACTTTTTTCCGCAACTCCAATTTTGTTGTC
>Ga0126342_10015785_pt1 | contig 13207 bp, 10 predicted proteins | sample Cyp1metagenome_FD_92528 | JGI IMG/M metagenome (GOLD analysis project Ga0126342, IMG submission 92528) | Coral microbial communities from Lord Howe Island, Old Settlement Bay, Australia - Cyphastrea 1 metagenome | ecosystem: Host-associated > Invertebrates > Cnidaria > Coral ... | reverse complement strand
CTGCGCGTGCTGTGGGCTCTGCTTGGCCAAAGTTTGCAGCTCTTCTCGAAGTGTTGCAATGTCTTGCCTCGAGCTTGCTGACTTCGACACTTCCTCCATGCACGCTGCCACCTCTGGATACAGAGCAGAAACTCGCGGATCAGATTTAGATTGCACGTACAACAGCATGCAACTGGATGCAACTTGGACACTCGATGGATCGGATATTGGCACCAGTGCAATATTTTGAACTAATGTGACTTGCTCAGAAAAGCATCGACTATAAAAAGTTTGTCTGTTGTGGACTCTGATGCTATTTGTGCAGTCGGTGATCCTGACTCAGCTTCTTTCACCTCAAGTCAACAGTACCAAATGACAAAGATCCGCGTTGGAGGTTTGTCCAAGCGGAAACCTAGATCAATGCACCACCAAAAAGTGTCTGCCTGGAATCATGCTGGTGACCTCAAAAAGTTGTCACAAAATTGTGCAGTTTGTGCTGTGATTGCGTCACTAGTGACGGCCTTGCGCTGTGGATGCTATGGAGGCGGGTGCCCAAAAGGGCTGAGCGAATATCGCGCCGGTCGTAGAATCAAGAAAAATCACTACTCAGACTGTCTCAGACTCATAATCAATATATTATATTATACTATATTGTATTATATTATATTACATTATATTATACTATATTGTATTATATTATATTATATTACATTATATTATATTATAGTATAGTATGCTATATTATATTATATATTATATATTATGTATTATGTATTAAAAATTATATATTATATATTATATATTATATATATTGTATATTATATATATATATATATTGTATATTATATATTATATATTATGTATTATCTATTATAGTTTATACTATATTATATTATATTATATTATATTATATTATATATTATTTTATATTGTATTATATATTATATTGTATTATATTATCTCATATCATATCATATCACATTATATCATATCATATCATATTATATTATGTTATATTATATTATATTATATTATATTATATATATATCAATGAATTTTCCCACCTCCTCTTGGACTTTGGACCATGCGTTTCGTGATGATGTCATCTCCTGGGATAAAGCCGTCATCGACTCGTGCAGTGCTTGGACCTCTGGGGATGTCTCACATTTGGTGACCAGTTCTGTCATTGCCTGCTGCAACTGCTGCAACTCACTCTGCTTGGCTAAAGTTTGCAGCTCTTCTCGAAGTGTTGCGATGTCTTGCCTCGAGTTTGCTGACTCCACGGGACCTGTCGCATCACGCAGGCCGTGAAGTTCCTTCCGCAGCAGTAGCAGTTCATCGCTGAGATTCACCAGGCGCCCAGTGACGGTGCCACTATCATCTCCCCGCTGCGCAGCGGCTGCAGCCCCAGCGGTTTCAGCCAGGCATTTCAAGCGGCCCTCGTGCTCTGAGACCTGTGCGCTGATGCCTTGCTTCCAGCGCAACAAATCTTGTTTCACGGTGGGAGACAACAGCTGCATCTCATCCACCAGGGCACCGGTTTGTCGCCAGAGTGAAGTCATTTGCTCTTGCAACTGTTGCAGTTCTTTGTGAACGGTCGCACACTGCTCAGTTACATGCTCCAGCTGGGGACCCTGGGGATGGACCGCTGGTTGATCCCTGGTTTTCTCCAGAGTTTTCTCCAGCTCCTCTCTGAGAGCAGAGAACTCCGCCACTTGCGCAGCTGAATCAGCCAGGTGCTGAGTAGCTGTCCTGGGTCGGAAATGTGTTAAGGCTGTTAAGGACCCAATCCACGCGAATTCATCCACAATCAATGATTCATCAAATGACTTCAGAACAAGGCCTGTTCAAAAACTGGCATGGCTTGTATAAGAATGAGGTTGTGAGCCCTCCCAAAACCCACCCGTAGGATTGCCAACTGTTCATCTTCTCTTGTCCGGCTTTGGATCAAGCCCGGTGCCCTGGTTTTCTTAAATCAAAATAGCATTCTTGCCCATCACGACAGATTCCGGCCCTTAAATATTATTATGAATATCATATAATATTTTATGTCCATCCCAAGTGGTATATGATGTATATGTTCAACCCATCCCCTCCAAGACCCAGTTTTTCATACCGGACCCAGCATCTTTTCCGTGAGTTTGGCCACCTTCCACTGCAGCTCGCGGAGCCCCGAGTTGGAATTCTGACAGCTGGTGGCCAGCTGATCCATCCGCTGTGACAGCCGTGTAACGTCACGACCTGGGACCGATCCTTCGACCGAGACCTGGGAGACCTGGGAGATCTGGGAGATCTGAGATGACTGGGATGCCATCTTTTCTTCAAAGTCATCCTTCAGTTGAAGCAGACTGGTTTCCACATATTTCACCAACTTCTCAAAGGTTTTCTTCTCGACCTTCTCGACCTTCTCAGCCTCCAGTTGATTCACTCGCTCAGTCAGCTCCGTTACCAGCTGCGGCTGCAGCTCTAGCACTTTGGAGATCTGGACCTGTTGGATGCCCCGATCTCTGGCTGTCACAAAAAATTGAGACGGGGATCTTGGACATATGGTGGATAAATGTTTCTATACATCTATAGAATTCTATAGATATATTGAATCATATTGAATCTATATACATTACCATAGATGGAAGGATGGATCACATCAACCAGATCCGAAACACGAGTCACAGAACTTGCCACTTCGATGCAGTGTCCCCCAAAAAATGGCCGATCGCCCTGCTTGCCCAAAAAGGGGGTTGAACGAAACGGTGGTAGTTGCCGCAAGATGATACATGGTTATACATGGGGTTATATGGCTATGGATCAATACCTATACATACCATTTTTAGGGGGATGAACATCCATTTACCAGCTATTTTGATGTTCACCAGGGGGATAGGGTTTTGACCCATCCCGATATTGTATATACACCCAAACAAGATGGGGATATTTACCACCCAGCATGGTTCGATAGCATTTCGAAAGATGACCCTCCAACCGCCGCCTCCACATCTTGGCCGAGCTGTTGAGTGAGTTGCAGTTTCAACGCAGAGAGTTCTCCTGGATGGCATAATGAGATGCAAGAAGGATACAGGGATTGCCCTAATGGATTTTGATAATCCATGATAATCCCGAATATATTGGTTAGATGTGCTTAGATGTGGTTAGATGGCATCAACCAACAGAAGTTTTGAGGCTCATCCCCTGGAAACCAATTCCACCACCTTTCGATGGATTTACCCACCCCGATGACTTGACCCATACCCATGAAGTCTCATGTAGATTGTATGTTTTATACATAAGAAGCATGTAAATATGTTATATATAATGTTATATACATAACATGATATTATAATTATTGCTTTATATTGTATATGTAGATGTATATATATATATGCCATAGATTGACATAGGATATGTATGGAATTTGTATGGAAATTCTATGGAAATTGTAAGTCTCAACTCTCAAAATCCAGGTGTCCATCAAAGCGCTGATGCATCTGCGCCACTTCTTCCCTGAGACATGTCATCTCTGAGGATCGACTGCCCAAGTCGTTGCGCACCACCATGGACGTCACTTCCAGGCGTTCGCACAGAGACTCCACCTGGAAAAAACCACGTTGCAGCTGATGAGAAAACCTATGTCTGATGGTAGATTAACATAACTATCAGATATCTCCCAGATATGAATGGTTTATAACATGTCATACCGTCTGGTAAATTAACAAAAAACTACGGAAAATCACAATGTTTCATGGGTAAATCAACTATTTTTATGGCAATTTCCAATAGCTATGTTAGTTTACCAGAGGATATCTGATGGTGAAATCTCCCTTTTTTGTGTTGAGATTTCTGAGATTACTATGTCGGATGAAAGTACTCCCATCAGCCACTGGTGACCTTGGAGTTCAACTCCGGCAGGTTGCCTTGTGACACTTCTGCCTGGTGCCGGGTTGCAATGGTGACCGCAAAAGGGGTAGTAAAGGAACCCCCAATTCTTTCGCTTTTAGGCTTTGAAGCATCCAGTTTTTCCAGTCAAGCACTAAGTTGTCTGTTTCAAATCACCCAATCAAATCATCCAAAATCCTTCAAGTTTCTCCTGGTTTTGAAGCCACCCCAAGTCACCACCCGTACCACTCCAGCCTGGGTCTGTCTCAATTCATCTTGCACTGCTGCAAGGGCGGAAGGTGCCACCTCCTTCACGTCGCGCGCCCGGTGCACAGCGACCTCCAAGCCGCTGTAGAGACTCTTCCTCGGTGCGGGGTCGAAATATCACGTTGGAACCCTGAAAATCGACTGAGCACAGTAGATTGCTACGGGTAAACACGTGGGACAGCGTCAGGCATATGGATTTTTTGTAGGTTCATGATGTGTGGGGTATGTTGTAGGGTCGAGAACAAATTAAGGTTGCCATACCCAAATCCCTCTGAGACTGACAGCCATCATTGCTGCCTGGGATTAGACTGCAAACTCAGAATCTGCACCCAGCCACATACCCAAATAAGACGACAAGCACTTAGGTCATAGGTCTGTCCAAATTTGGATCCATCAAAATGCACAAGTTGCTAGTCCATGCTTCATGGTCGAAACCAAAGTGGCTTTGGGTTGTCTCCCTTAGTAATTTGAAAAGAACAAAAGATCAACCGTGATGTCCAAGAGTGGGAAAACTGCAATTAGGCACCATATGGCACCATTAAACAATTTAAACCAGTTGTATAAATCATTTCAACCATTTGATCAATTTAAGTACGTTAAATAATTCAAGTCATGTAAATCATTTAGCCATCGGTTGTTCAAAACAAAGCGCTGGCGGGAAAAGGATGTATACTTGGGGGCGCATCCCAGTTAGTAAGTGGATACTACCCCATACAATAGTGGGGTATATCCCATATACATACATATATTAGTGGAATTTCTACCAGCTACTCCATATTGTTGGTGATATTCCATGACATATGCCAGTCAACCTCTCATAATTTCTACCCATTAGAATCACTATTATATACACTTGGCTAACATCCCCCAAAAAGCTTTGTTGGTTTTCACATCCATAAAGTATCCCAAAAAAACATCTATATAACCATTATAATTGGTGACCTTCCGCCCCAAGAGAAAAACATTGCTTCTTACCCTCCGTTGATCAAACATGGCTTGCTGGAAAATCCACCATTGAGTTACAGTTCGATGAACTTCCCACTAATACTATCCAGTTGCAGTATACAGGATTTCCTAGCCAGCCATTTTGACTACTGGAAGGTAAATCTCATGATATTCCCATGATCTGAAATTGCATGAAATTCCATGAAATGATGGTAAAATCCCCATGTCCAAACATCTTCAAACAGGTTTTAGGCTATCCATTGAATCTCTGGTGTTGATGGTCACATCCACATGTGTTTATTCTTAAATAGGTTTTATATAACGGCTCCGGGAACGGTTCCATTGAATCCATGGGAAACATCCATGAGATTCCCCTGGTGTTGATCCCCTTCTGAAATCCTGAATTTTCATGGTCAAATCAGGAGACATGTCAAAGTCCATTGCCATTTTTTGAGGGTAAAATCCCCAGGTGTTGATTGTTGTATAAGTTACAGTATATCGAAATTAAAATCCATTACATCCATAGGAAGCATTAGCATGAAATCCCCATGAATTTTAAGGTCAAATCTCCATTTCCAGACATCTTCAAACAGGGCTATCACATGCTATCACTCAAAAAAACATCCCATGAAATGATGGTAAAAAAGCTGTACTTTGGATGATAAAATCATGTAAAATCTCCAATTTTCAAGGCCAGCTGCACATCTGGCACCACGACTTCCAGCTCCTCCAATCGCGTCTTCACAGCCTGGAGCTCCTCGAGGATCTGTTTTGCAGCATCTTGGGCGCGATGGTCCTTTCCACACGGAGCTTTCCGGGAGAAGCTGATGGAAAACCCATGGGGAAATCATGGAGAATCTGGGAAACCCCATGGAAAAATAATGGAAAACCTTGGAAAACCCACGGGAAAATACGTGGAAAACCTATGTCAGCCAACATGCACCATGAAAAGGTGTCGACTGGAGAAGATATCGACAGACCAAGAAGTTTCGACATGCAGTTCAGATGTTGAGGATCTTTGGCCATGTGCTGAGTCAGCTGCTGCAACCAAGGATCGATGGTTTGATGCCCACTTTGCCTCAAATGGGAGAGCTCCTGCCAAATGAAACATCCCATGGTGTCCGATATCGACTGGGCCATAGTGCCATTCTTGCTGCAGCGCCATTGTGACTTATGCATGTTCACACACCTTGCCCGCAAAATAGACATCGAAAAATTGATGTTCCATGACTGGACTTTGCTACTATTTCTGCTTGGAGAAATTAGTTTGTGTGTTTCCAGTGTGTCGCCAAACTCAACTGATGCCATCCAATCATACCAACCATACCAAACCATTCAACACCATTCAACTACAATTACCAACCATCCCAACCACACAAATGATCAAACCCATCATCAACCCCTTCAACCCTCAGCAACGACAACCCAAGCCAGTTGGCTTCGGTTGGTCTGAAAATAGGTGTCCCCTTAAGTTTCCTACTTTTAAAACAGCTGTTTCTGGGGTATCCCCTTCCATTTGTTGATTTTCCATGATTTTCCCATCACCTCCTGGGGATTTGCCAGCCATGACCCAGGTAGGTACCCCCTTTTTCCACCACGAGCCGACCACGACCCACTCTCCTCCCGGAAGTCTTTCCGCAGAGCCTTCCCGGTCTTCAGCAGTTCGTCCTCCAGGTGCTCCTCCAAAGCCCGGAATTTCAGCTGCAGCTCCTTCCACGGTCGCACCGGGATCGCCTTTTTTTGGGACGGATCTGGGACTGGGACTGGGACTGGGACTGGGACTGGCTTACCCCCAAATCCAGAGAATGATCATGAATTCTTTGCCAATTCTCAGCAGGTTCCATGGTAAAGTGTCTGGAAACATGGCAAAAACCAGGCACTCTTCAATAGAACAGTCTAGTTTGGTGATCTCCATCCCATTCAAACCTCACTTTATAGTGGATTTCCCATTAAAAAATTGTGATTTTCCCATCAAAGCCGCCATAAACAATGGTGATTTTCAGCTTGTGACCCAAATCCCCTCTCCTCCACGCCCTCGTTCTTGGGAGCCAACCTCGCGGCTGAAGGAGACTGGGATCTTACCAAAATGGTTGGTTAACCATTAAAATGCTGGGTCTCAGCATCAAAAATGCAGGTTTTACCAAAGAAAAGTTGGAAACAACGATGCAAAAGGAACAAAGGATGTCTACCAGCAAGACTTTTTTTTTCCGCCTGGATGAAATCTCGTTTGGACGATGCAGGGGGGGCGATGGACTACCATCCCTGGTCAAAACCATCGGGTCACTTTCCCTTATCCACCAGCCAAAGGCGGGTTCAACTCATCCACTGTCTCAGCGCCGGGCGGAGTGAGCCGAGCTTGAGTGTCTTGTACATCAAGCAAGCCTCAGCGGTAGACCAAAAATTGCAATCTTGATTGCTATGAAATTATATAGATATCCAACCCTCCAGATTGGGACACCTAATGTTGGTTTCCTTTAAAATATCAAAAAGATTGAACTGTATTGCAGTTTTCTAAAATGGAGCTACCCCATTTTATCATCCAACTGAACAAACGCATGCCGCATGTCCGGATAATAAACCAACCAGCTATTGGGGATCCCTCATTTATGGAAACCCCCATATCTTACATGGAGTCCGACGTGAGTCAATTGCAATTCTCCGCGTCTGCAGAATGTCCAGCAGCATGTATGGCCCAGCGGCATTGGATGGGTGAGGACTCAAAATTGCTGACGAATTGCCGGAATCAGCGCCATTCATGGATTGAAACTGCTTATTAGCTGCATGCATGAAGATACACATATATATATATATGTGTGTGTGTGTAAATAAATAAATAAATAAATAAATAACTGGTTGCAGTAACTCCAGAATAATTTACCAAGGTCACCAAGAATTCCCAATGGCATCGCTTCACTTCGCCTTTGCGGTCAAGGCGCCTTCCTCGATGGCTGCAACTCGAACCTCCAGAGGCAGGCTCATCACCTCCGCTGAGCGCTTGGCCACAACAAGGTGTGTGTGAGCAAATAGTGCGCGTATCTTATATATATACATATATCTATGTATATATATCTATCTATCTATATATATATACACATAATTATAGCACTATCTGTGGAGCAGCATGTATATTCATCACATAGACGTTCACAAATCTTGACTTCAGTGACCTTTCATCTCCAGGCACGGGGCCTTTAGCCATTCAAAGCAGCATCCGCTCCAGGTGCGGTGAGTTTTCCGCGTGCGAAACGCGTCTGAAAGGCAGGATCACAGCCGAATGGATATCTCCTGTGCTGTATGTGTTTTACCTATTATCATATGTGTATGACATGTATGTATATATTAATATTTATATACATATATATATATATATATATATACAAATATATATATATATACAAATATATATATATATATATACATATATACATATATGTATATATAAATATATTTGTATATATATATATAATATGTATTGCCTACAGGATATGGGAATGGGATGATCTTGTTAATGTTGTTGTCGTTTTCTGTTGCATCTCGATGCCTCATACTTCTGCAACTTGATTTGGGTGAAATCAACAGATCTTGCTGCTTTGCAGCCGGGACTCCCGCAACTTGAGCCATGCACAGCGTATGCAGAAATGCCACAGGACCAATAAAGCTACCAATGAACCTCCCAAAGGTGGGCCCCAAACAGGTATTGGGATCAAAATATGTCGAAATGAGTGCTGAAAGATGGGATGCGTAGTCACTGAAAACGACCAACGGCTGGGGTTTCCCGATCCTTCATTCTTGTTGAGCCATGGCCAAATGGAAAGAAGAGAGAGCACCTTGTACAATTGAGCCATCCACAATTCATGGAGAAGACTATGTCTATCTACTTTGGCACCAAGTCAGGAGTCTGCTCCACCTGAAGGTACTTCGGATCGCTGGCACAGTAGTTTCGGTAGTAGGTCCTATTCATCTCCTGGTGAGCAATGCCCAGTTGCCCGGTGATGCACATGAGGCTGGGGCAATGAAAACCGCATGTGGTTTTATTATGATTTGTTGGAATTTTCCAACCAAGGAATAACATTCACAAACCATCACAAACCAATCTGAGCGTGTTTACCAACAAATCTGGACACCTCCCTTGGTTGTATGGGCATGCCGCGGCCTGCCTATCAAAGAGATATATAAATATATCATGACCAGAAACACAAGCAAATCACCCGAAGAAATGACGGATTATGGGGGGTTAGGGGATGATCGCAACCTACGTACAGAAAATTGTGACATGAATCCACCAGCAGAAGAGGCGGCAAAGGAGTATTTCAGGCAGGCATGAAGTCCTAGTAGTTTACCATATTATAGCTATACTTAATGACTGGGGTCAAAGCTTGGTAACTGAGAGATGGCCAACTGAGGAAGGCCTCAGTAGATGGCACCCTCAGGTCCCAGCTTGGTGCGGATGATTGGTCCAGATCTTTAACGCTTCTTCTGATGTTTTACCCCCTGTTTTGCTGATCAAATCCATGGTTGTTTGCTGCTTCTATATACCCCACTTGCGGTAGTTCAATCCCATGTCCGTTGATCGAAAAATCAAAAAAAACTTGATCTTCCTTTGTCATCTTTGATCGAAACATCCTTTTGGTTGCTTGAATCGCCCACCCTTTAGCTAGACACTACGTACATATTCCCATTGGTAATTAATCACATAACCACGGAGGGACAATCTGGTACAGTAAATGTAAACCCAAGTGAATATACCCCGCTTGTTTCAAGGTTCGAAACGAACACGTGGTAAACCTGGTATGTTTCATCTCAACAATACAACTGGTAGTTCCTGGTTTCCTGAAGCAGAGGCAAAACTTTTCCCCGTTATATATTCAACCATCAATCATCAATCGATCAAACATCGATCGACCAGCATTCAACCCTCAATGGACCATCAATCAACCATTGATAGCAACATCCCCCCCTGAAATACTGACCCGTTGTCATTTATCAATCATGTCCCCAGCTGTGGTTAAAAATTCCTACAAATGATCATTGAATCCAATCTGGCTTTGTCTGAGACTTTAGGGGTAAAACCCATAAAATCCCATAGTTTATCATCATGTTCCAAATCAAAATGGCTATAGGATCCTCAAATTTTAGACACACCAAAATCCCAAGGCATCAGATTGTTGGTTAAAAAAAAAAAAAACATGTCTCCCATGGTTTGGTGGTTAGAAATCCACCTTTCCATAACACCATTGATGTAGACACGCCCAAGTATCAAATTGCTGGTTAATTATATATTCCATGAAAAATGCGATGATATCCCATATCCTACCAGCCTACCATATGATGAATCCATATCTTCATGACATCTATCTTGATGGCATGTACCCTCTGGTTTAAGAAAACATGACTATTGAACATGGCCATAGAAATTGTTGATTTACTAAATTTACCCACTCAAAAATGGTGATTTTCCATGGTTTTTTGTTCATTTACCAGAGGGTATATCCACTAGCATCCCTGTTTTTTGGTTGATTGAACCCCTATAATCACCATTAAATCCCATTAAACCACCATTTAATCACCATTAATCACCATTTCCACCTCATATCTCCTCAAAGAGCCGCTGGGCATTTCTCAGCTCCACCATGCGGCGCTGACGAATCTCCAGTTTGGTCTGGCGATCTGAAGATGGACCAAACTGCTTGGGTTATATCATCCAGGAATTAAAAGATCGCCATCACTTATGGTTGGGATATGGTTGGGTTATATCATCAGGATATGAATCTTGATGGAATTAACGGCTAAATTGATTCATATCACGTGGGATATATCCAGAAACAAAACGGCATGATTCTAGAGCTAAACTAGCCAAACGTCATAAATGTATCACAATCTGTTTGGGAGAATTAGCAGAATCTATCGCTGGGATATATCATGACTGAAATAATAGTTAGGTCGAATAGTTTATGTACACGTATACCAGCTGTACGATTATATTCACTACCAATCATATCTGGACAACGAGGATCATGGGATAATTATTCCAATCCTATCCACCGTATGTACATATATATATATATATATTATGTATACATGCATATTTATATGTACGTAAAATATATATATATACGTATATATAGAGAGAGAGAGAAGGAGGGAAAGAAATGCAATTGCAATTATTATTCCAATTATGATTCATGATGATTATAAGCTTTTGATAGCTTTTGTAAATGCTATCCTCTCCGCATTCATTGTGTAACGGGACTCCAGAGTTGACATTCAATCGTTCCACCTAGGGACGGACAAGTCTTGACGGAGCTGAGCAGAAATTGGATCTCACCAGCCATTTTGATCCTGTAAGTCACTGTCAACTGGAATCCTCCAGTACTTGCATTGCTAAACAATATGGAACTCATCCCAACATGTGCCTGTCGCATCCCACATCCAATCGAATAGGACAATCATAGCACTACACTTCCACTCTCCAATCCATCTTCCGCGCGTGCCTTCAATTGGCGATTGTTGGCCATGTGGCTCTGCAAGGGATCCAAAATATTGAAGACCCTGCGCGCAGCAGGGCATAGGATTCCAAGTGTTGACCCTACCCCCCAAGTGACGGATACAGTTTACCCTGACGGGGAGGATGTGGAAAAATGAGGCATGCCACAGAATTGTTTCCTTACTAGATGAAGCCGTTCTGATGGGGGTTCGGGGGTAGGAAGGTGTACATACACCATGATAGACACACATTTGATTGGTCACGTAAAATTCCATGGTAATCCTCTGTCCGTGAAGTCTACCGCAGTTTTCGGACATACCCCGATTTGCATCACTTGCTCCTTGGTTGCCTTCTGATTCTCGAACATGGCACTGGAAATTCCCCCACGTAACTACATGTTCCTGTTATATTCCCCATGATATATGGGTATGGGTCAATACCTATTAATACCATTTTTAGTGGGATGAACATCCATTTACCAGCTATTTTGGGGTTCACTAGGTACCAGGGTTTTGACCCATCCCCATGTTGGTAAATTGTTTTTTTAATATCATTTAACCAGCATTATCCCCATCATTAGTCAATATTCCCCATGATATCCCCGGCTCCCGCACATGTCTCGCTGAAGCTTCGCCACCGCGCCTGCGGCAAGTTGCTGCCAAGACTCTGACATACCCTACATAGTTTCAGGATGGCCTAAAATAACCTAAAATATTGGTGATTGACTGCTGAATCACAATGAATAACGATATGTAGTCTACGTCTATGTCAGATGTTTGTGTTGTAGAAATCCGTGCTATGTTGATAGTGATGTGTTTCTGTTTCTTTGCGGGAATTTTATGATTGTAAGAGTCTCCTTTGCATCGGGTCAGCTGGCATAAATTGGCCAACCTGGATTACTATAGGCCCATAGGCCTTCTTGGAGATCATGATTTTGTGCGAAATCGTGTGAGGCTGATTGAATTTTTGAACCAGAATGTGGAGGCATGGTTTTACCTTTTTTTTGGAATCTACTGCAACTTGAGATCGATATTGAAAACCCACTATTTGTAGATCAGTTCCATATCTATGTCAGCACCTGACCCATTACACCGTTTCCCACGACAACCGGGCGCGCTGTGGGGAGCGTCTGCACGGGCAATCCGATTGCAGGCCTTCACCGTTCCCAGTGGATTACCCCAATGGCAGACCAGCAAATAGCCCAATCATCCCATGGAGGATTGGAAAACGTACATCATCATCATCATCATCATCAACACCGTCAGCAACATCATCATCATCACCACCGTCAGCATCATCATGATCATCATCATCATCAACACCGTCAGCAACATCATCATCATCATCACCGCCGTCAGCATCATCATGATCATCATCATCATCATCATCATCATCACCGTCAGCATCATCATCAGCATCATCATCATCGTCACCTCCTTCAGCATCATCATCATCATCATCATCGGCATCATCATCATCATCATCCTCATCATAATCATGTTCAAAATCATCATCACAAGCGTCAGCATCATCATCATCACCAGCATCATCATCATCATCATCAGCAGCATCATCATCGGCATCATCATCATCATCACCACCATCAGCACCAGCGTCATCATCATCATCATCACCACCGTCAGCATCATCATCGTCATCACT
>Ga0126342_10015784_pt1 | contig 13207 bp, 11 predicted proteins | sample Cyp1metagenome_FD_92528 | JGI IMG/M metagenome (GOLD analysis project Ga0126342, IMG submission 92528) | Coral microbial communities from Lord Howe Island, Old Settlement Bay, Australia - Cyphastrea 1 metagenome | ecosystem: Host-associated > Invertebrates > Cnidaria > Coral ... | reverse complement strand
TATATATATATATGAATATATATATATATATATAAATATACACATATATGTATATATATATATGAATATATAAATATATGTAAATATGAATATACATAATATATATATATATTCATGAACTTCCACACTACCCCCCCCCCGTACCCCCCTACAAAATATTTAAGGATTTGACCATTTCTGAGCTCCTTGTTAGTATACTAATAAGATATTATTAGTATGCTAATAAGGAAAACAAAAAACATTTTTGGATAGAAGCCTTAAATGTATATTATTAGCATACTAATAATATGCTAATAGTAGCTTAAAATTAGATAGCAATTAAGGCCTAAAATCCATTACGTGTGATTTTGCATCCAATTCCTTATTAGGCACCTAATCTGGTCCGCATTAAGAAAAGTGCCATTTTGGTTATTTGTCTCCTAATAAGGATTTGTATCCCCAAATCATACAAAAACTTAATAGTATGCTATTAATTCGATTTTCATCCTTATTAGGTTACTATTAAGTTTTTGTATCCAAGCCCGGTTTTGGGGCAAAATTTCCTTATTAGCACCCTAATAAGTTTATATACAAAAAAATGTATAAAAAATATTAGCATGCTAATAAGGCATTTTTTCATTATTAGCATGCTAATAATGATTCATACAAAACGCCAAAATCAATCCTTATTACGCTACTAATTATTTTTAGTTTGTATCCACCCAATTTTTCTAATTAGTAGCCTAATAAGAAACCAATAAATTCATGGATACAAACCGATTTTCTTATTTATTATCTAAAAAAGTGATTGGGGGGATACGGGGGGGGTAGTGTGAAAGTTCATGATATATATGTATATAATTGTATATATATGTATATACATATATATATATCTGGTTGGTGGTTTCAACCCCTCTGAAAAATATTAGCCAGTTGGGATGATTATCCCCAATATATGGAAAATGTTCCAAACCACCAACCAGATATGTATATATATACATAATTATATGTATATATAGAGATGTTGTACTAGTTTCTTCATGTTTGTTCATATGTTCACAACTTCAAACTGACCTATATGAGATGACTTGAACATCTGGACGTCACCAGAAGTCTCACATCTTTACGTTAGGAAAACATCAGGACTGATGTCGTCACTCCATCAACGGTGATTGAAACATGATGATTTCACTGTGGGGGACCTGGATCTGGATACACCGACGCCATCAACACCACGTTCTTCCGAAAAAACTTCTCGAAGTGAAAGTGGTAGACCTTGGTTTGTCGTAGGCATCAAGAAGACGAACATCCTACCAGTGAGACACGAGTACCTCACATTCGGAACCCTTTGTCAGGTTCAAGAACGCAACTTCACGGGATCTAGAATACTTCGCATGTTCGGACAATTTGTCAAGTCCCTCTGAACGTGGAGGAAGCTCCCAAATCCTCAGCAAACAACCCAGTTTCCAAACATCATTTACAGCTTCTATAGTCATGTCATGTCATTTGGTTATGGCTCAAAACCCTGGTACCCAAATGGTATCCAAAGTCACGGCTACTTAAAATTTATCATATTAAGATGCTTATTCCCTCAGTCATATGATATAATTTCATTTCAAATTTCATAGGTTTTGACCATTTTTGACCTATCCCATCCCCATTTCTACCGATGTCCACATCGTTTTTCCCTTGGCACGACTAAGCTGTAGCCGTGTAGCGGGATCATCAGGCACACCAAAGGCCACCACAGTGCCACCGCTCTTTACCAAGTCCAAGGCTTCGTTGATGGTCTCCTCAGCGAAAAATCTGGGGATGTTCCATTACCATGGTTACCAGGGGGCATTTCCAATAAATATCTTATATAATACAATAATATATATATATATAGATATAAGATATTTATAGTATTTATAGTTATATATTTATAGTTATATATCTTCTTCCAATCCCCATCCCCATCCAACCCCTTAAAACTCATGTTTCTCCAATGTACTTTGCCATCCCATCCTATCCCTGCCCATCCTCATCCCTTCCCACATATCAACATATTTTTGAGTCACAATTCCCATCACTTCCCCAAGAACATATTTCCAGATCCCATCTCCTCAATTCCCAAAATCTCATTGGAGATCATTGGAGACTTAAGGAAGTCTCAAAATTCCCAAAAGTATTTCCACCTCCCCAATCCCCCATTTCCCCCATTTCCCCATCCCCATCTCCTGGTTATGTCCCACCATCTCCAGCACCACGTCCGCCCCTCGTGGCGCCACCGTCCTCACTGCCTCCAGCGCCGCTTGTCCCGGCGCCGTCGCCGCGGTGGCGCCGAAGGCGCCACTGGCGGCCACCGTGCGGCGGTAGAGCAATGGCTCCACGGCGATGATGTGCCTGGCACTGGAGAATCACTGGTGCACAATGGTGAAATACCACATGTTCCTAAGCTTTTCCAGGTTTTTGATGTTTTTTCCTTGTTTTTCCTAAGTTTTTCTATGTGTTTCCATGGTTTTCCATTTTAATACTGGTTGAATGAATGTATTTTCGATGTTCATGTCAACTTATGTAATATCGACATTTTTAGTTCAGAATTCCCCAATGAACCAGGTAGGTAAATAACCAGCGACATATATTTTTGATGGCTTGCTTGAAATGGGGATTGAGAATCAGGGTGAAATAGTGGTTGGCCACTGGATTAACTTCTCTTAGCTTGCGCTGTCGGGAGTTTCCAGGGTTTCCGGCAGTTTTTCCAGTTGAAAATAGGACAAATGCATAGCAAAATCCAGGGACATGTAGCGGACCTGTATGAACCATAGCTGCTATAGCTATTTCTTGGGGGGTCACAAACCACCACTTGACATGGCTGTCAATTTTCCACAATGGTTGTTAATCGTCCACTGCAATATTAACCATCGTTGACGATTCATGAAGGGGGCCGTTTTGACCATGGCACCTGTGGGTTTTTACAAATGGACAATGAGTCGCACCCCATGGCACCCCGGGTGCACCTGGCACAAAGCTGGGACAGTAGCCGAGTAGCCATGAGTCCATTCTGGCCTTGCCTCGCTGTCAAACTGGAAACGCCATCGATATTTTAAGCATTTTAATGATGTGAAAAATGCGGGAAATCTGTGGAAATATGGGATGATTTTATTGATCAATTCTTGGACTTTGGGGCCCTGTTTTGAAACAAACCCACCGATTTCCCGAAAGTTTCAGATTGTTTCACACTCCTATCATACTCAGCTAATGGTTTCTTTTTCATCTCCAGAACATACAGTATATAATTTTAATATATATATATATATATATATGATTATATATATAGTTAATATAGTTATGATTGTATATGTATATGATATCACTTCCATCTTTCATCAAAATTCCCATCGTTACCGGTTGGATCCCAATGAAATTCCATGGGGATCGACGTTTTTCGGTCCACTCCGAAGTCTGGGGAGCCCTGGCCCTTGCACCACCACGGTTTTGCCCACCACGGAGCCTAGTCTCCTGGCATTACCCCGGTCCTATCGGTAGATCTGGGGGCTGGATTCCGGGATTCCTGAACAAAAACTAATATGAAAACATTGGATCTGATGATCTGATGATCTGATGATCTAATGATGATCACTTTAAGATGCTTCTTAGTCTTCTAGTCTAAACATGTCTAAACCAAAGGCTTGGCATTGTTAACGACGTCTTTCAAACAATGCAAAATCGCGTAGACCACTTGATGGCAGCCGAAAGTAGGACCCCATGCTTGACATCTTTCCATCCTAGGTGGATTTTGTCCTCAAGGCACGCAGAATGGTTGCCACCGCTTGCGCCAATAGCATTCGAGGTTGGCACTCCTGACATCTCCATTCACTGTAGCCTTGCATTAAAAAAGTTACAGTACCAGTATTTCATAGTGTTTCATAGCTATTTCACATTTCATGGCTGGACTCACAGCTCTCCAGAGCTCTCCTTCACTTTGTAGGTGTACAACTCATGGCTCGTGAAGATCTCCTGAGATTGTCAAAATTCGGAGATCAGTCTGGGATGGTATCAATATGTATCAATGGACCCTGATTTATCTGCTGATTTCTTGGGCCTTCTTTGCCTTCATCCACCATTAGGAGAACCATGGAGAACGGTAACCCAATCGGAGATCGGAGTCATCCGAGAGTCGCAAAAGGCACCTCTCACAGGAGAAGTTTTCAACAGGACCTCAGCCAACTCAGCCGCCATTGGAATTTACCCCCAAGCATCTACTGGTTCCAGTAATGTGGGAAAAACAATAATAAACCACCCATGACTGGGAATGGTTTATACCACCTATTTATCTATGTATGGTGAAATTGGGGATGGTTATGGATGGTTTATGATTGTTTTTCAACATAATTACATCAATCTTACACCCCCATGTTGGGGGACACAATCATTTATTGCTTGCTGGAAAAAACAACCGGTCAAGAAAGGATCCATCAACTCCAAGTGCAGCACATTGTGAACCTTCTCGTCGAACCAGTCGGCACGTTTCGATACATGGGACTGACAGGGCTGTTGCATATCAAGACGTAGACTAGGAACAAATGCCCTCGACCCACCTCGCAATTCAATGCAATTTCATACACATCCATGAGCAACAATCTCTGGAAGCAAGATGAAGCAAGTGTGATTTTGCAGAAATATTTTCATGTCCAAATCAGAAATCCTTTTCCATCCTTTTGCATCAGTTTCTTGATGTTCACCGTCCAAACCGGAGAACGACTCGCCTTGAAATACGAGGAGGGCAGCGACAGGACCGTGTCGCCAATCGCGAAGCGATCAGACCGGGAGTCTAACACGACGCCGACAGCCTGATATCTGGGGCATTGCTCCACGGAAGTCGCTGGAAATTGGGGGAAGCGTATGAAAACATGAAGAATTTTGAGGTTCTGATAACATGTGATACTCTACTCAAATTTTACTTCCCTACAACTCTGGGAAAATTGCTGATCATTTGTGTGAGTATAGGGACAAAGATGTGTATTGATGTGTGTTTTCGAAGGGTATGGCTGCCAGAAGTAGCAGCTGATCTTCAACAACAGCCGCATGATGCTACTCATCACCACTCACGACTATCATCAGCAAAATCGTTCTATGACATAAACATCTATACTATTCTATACTATTAAGTGTACAATATGATGCCAAACCTTTAAACTTTATCATAATTCAGATATCGGCTCTGGCTCAAAGATTGTATTCTTTGGCAACCATCCTGGCAACGTGCACCTCGTGGCCGCAGAAACCATCGCGATCCCAGTAGCTTGCAGGGTCGCGTTTCTCTCCTGGATTCGGCAACCGAGACCCGTACGGGTGCAGCAACAAGTGGCGGTGCAGGGATGGATACCATGATATGGTTATCATGATTGGGACATAATCATGATATGGTTTTCTTAAAACCAAACCAACTGATCATGTCCCAAAACTGCAGTTGCAGTTTCATTATGTTTCATCCCTGGTGAGAGGGTGCTGCTGCATTTCTGCCATCAATTCCACACTGTGCTACACATGGCCCAATTCGTGCCCCTTCAAACACATTTCGTAGCGAACTGAGCAATGGAATCTCTGCCTTTCAGCCAGGTTTCTGAAGAATGGAAAGTCAGAGCCACAGAGTGATGCATACTTCGCGCGGATCAGTAGCGAGCCTGTGCCAGGCACGGCCCTTGTGAAAATGCGTGATCTGGCCCCCATGAATGACTGGCAACCTGAAACATTTAACGCATCACTGCTTCAATCAACTGAGGCTCCATGTCAGCTTTGAAACTGTCACATTTCCCGCTGCAAAACGCAGGTGTCCAAACCTGGAGGGCATTCCTCCAAACGAGGGATCGGAGATCGCAAGATGCGAAGCGCCTGTTGTATGTCTCAGACTGCAAAAGTGAATCCGTGAACTGGGTCCCTTGGCCAATATTGGCCATATTGGCGGGTTCGATCCGGTTGTTGGCTCCTCTGCTTGGTCATCCATCCCACTTTGGGTAATCCTCAAAAATGAACCTTTTGTAAGTCACCAAAATTATGAGGCATCGAAAATTTCCACATATAATCACATATAGTAAAATTGTAGATGATTTATTGGTTTATTCATGATGTTTCATGGAACATTTCTAACATTTCCATGGCAAACTGTTAAATGACCAGAGGGTAATCCACTGCTGGTTCCCAGCAAAAGGGGCACCTTCGAACTCAAAAACCTGGCGGCTGCACAGGAGCCGTCCTGTTGGATACCTTGGGCCAAGTTGGCAATGCCGCAATGCCGCAATGCCAAAATACGAACGACGTCGATGATGTCGGAAGTTATGGATTCTGTGGATTTTTATGGATTCTGTGGATTTTTATGGATTCTTACCATTTTTTCGCAGAATTTTGCTACATTTGGGCTGAGAAACGAATAACACCATCAGTATATGCGCAGAGCTTGAAGCTCCCGAGCTATCGGAGCTGTAAAGTGATGGTAAATGCAACAAGCAACGGCAAAGTCATCTATTTATCCCTCATTTCCCAAGTTAACTGTCATTTGACACAAGTCGATACTTTTCCATACCTTTCCATACCTTTTCGACCAAGAAACCTGAGGGTTGCAAGAGCAACCTCCCAAACATCTCAGCTCTGTGGAAATTCACTTCAGCATCATCCGGATCAATCCAGCTGGTCCAGATCATCCTTAGCCCAAGAGTTTCAACCACCAACGATGGCAACGGCAATAACATAACAACAATCCAAGACCCACAAATAATAGTCAATAATCATCAATCATAGTCAATTAAACCATATATTTTCAGCCAATAGTCTCAAAATCGACATGGTATTTTGACATATATATACATATATATCATATATATATATATCATATATATATATATCACATATATATAAACATCACTTATAAAATGATCACCAAAAGTAACGCCCAAGGCTCCCCTGCAGCAACCTCTGCGCCTCCTCTGCTCCCAGCGCTTCCGACAGGTCGCCTGTTGGATGCTGCGCGCGGTGCAGCCCCAGGCGGATCTCCTTTCGGTGGTCCTGGGGGCCATGGAGAGACCATGGAGCCATGGAGCCATGGTGAAGGATTTTCAATTGGAGATCTATGGAAATCTATGGCCGAATGGAACTGGAATGAACTGGAACTATAGATCAAAATCCATGTCAAAATCGATGTTTTTCATTTATACATCTCTTGATTTCATGAAAAAAATCCTTGATCACAAGACATCATAAGTATCAGAAGACTGGTCTTAGTATGTTTTAGTCGATGGTGATCAACAGATATCAACAGATCAACTCAGCCGAGATGCCAAACCCAGTGCTTCCCATCTGAACTCTCCAATGACCTCAAAAGATCCCAAAAGATCCTCCAGTGCAACGTCCACCACCAAGGTGACTTCGTAAAAGGCAAGTTGTCTGCCCTGACGGAATATCATAAAGTATTGAGAAAACGATAGAAAACGGATAAAACATGATAAGACATGATAAAGCACATTAAAAGAAAGACTCTGAAAGACCATTCAAAGCATCAAAGGTTGATGTTTCCATGCCATGAAGTTTCCCCCTGCCAGCTGCCGAGTTACCACTCGACAGCTGAGGGCTTTGGTGGCACAGTCGCCCTCAGGACCCACCGAGACCTCTTGGGTCCAGACCTTGGCAGAGCGGCCCAAGAAGTGGCAGGAGATGGCAGGAGATTTCCGTGAGAAATTCCATGAATACCAGATATTATTGTTCAATACCAATATAGCATATATATATATATGTAATATTTATAAATCGCATACATCATCAAAGATGGCGGTTCACGACCCAGCACAATCCAAATTATCCAATGTGTTGGGCAAATCTTGTGGATTGACAACGGTTGACATGAATCAGGATAAAATGCATGCTGCATGCTCTCATTCACCATGAAAAACACCAACAGCAACACTAAGTCCGCGACAGCAAATGCATTGGAGGCGTCCCAATCGAAACCGAATCGCCCCCCAAAGTGAGCTCGGTTGGTCAACACCTAACAGTCCAACTGGGGTCCACTGCACACAGGCGTCATATGGCGTCATGACAGCTAAGCTCTGATGGATGGTTAGAATTCCATGGTATCCATGGATCGTATCCATCATTCTCCATCATTCTCCATCATTCCCACAATTCCTCACATGTACCGCAGGCAGCACCTTGCCACCATAGTTGATCTCGAAGGCAAAGTATGTCTCCTCGCTCGAATTCCCTGCGTCAGATGGGCGGGGATGACATGTGGTCAGGGGTGCATCTACAGGGTACGTTTGATTATTCACCACAACAAGGAGTGGTTGGTTTTATAGAAGTTGTACTGCTGAATTACGACATCTGAACATTGCGTATAAGTCCGCCCAATATTAGTTTTGGATGTTTGATTGCTCTTCTCGCTTAGTTGATGTTTCAAATTGCATCTAAAAATTCCAGATGTGCATCTTTCAACATCAATTTGAATCTTCAGATTTTCATACATTTTCACATGTTTTCACATATCTGGTACCCTTTGGTTGCCATTTTCCAACCAACTTGGAACGACCCCGCGGTCGCCGGCCGCCTGGCTGCCACAGGAAGCACTCCACGCGCTCGTCGAAGAGCAAACTCTGCTGATCGCTGGAGAGCGTCTTCAACGCACCCTGCGATCTGGAACTGAAGGGGAAGATGACAATCTGACAATCTGAGTAAACATGAGTAAACCATGCGAATGTATGTATGTATTTAAGATTGTATATTAATATATATATATATATAGAGAGAGCAATAACATGCAATGATTATATGTATATACGTATGACTGCTTCTTGTTCTTGTTCTTGTTCCTGTTCTTGTTGTTGTTCTTGTTCTTCTTCTTCTTCTTGCTGGTGAAGAATCATGAATAATCATCAAATGTTCAAATCGAGATCAACCAATTCTGGCCTCCAGCAGTGGGGCCTCCTTCAGCCGCACTGGCACCGCCAGGTCGCCCTGAAGCTCCCAGCAAACATAGAGGGCCTCGGCCACCGAAACTGGGGGATGGACCACCAAAATGTTCCTTTAAAAATATATGGAAAAATATGGAAACATATGATGATTGTCATTGACATTGATTGACATTGATCGACATTGATCGACATTGATTGACTCATGACTAAGCATTTTCATGAGGCTATCCCATTTTCAGACAAACCTCCGGAACGGCGGAGCTTTCCCTGGCTTCCCGGCACGATCGTCCCACAGTAATCGCAGCGTGCTTGGAAATCCTTCCGGCCCAGGCCACTTCCGGGGTTTTCTCAAGAAACCTCGGAAGTGCAGATCCCAAAGAGCCACTTCATCCAGCCTTCAGTTTTCATCCAACTCCAATCTGGTTCCAATCTGGAATTAATATATATATATATATATTATATATATATATTATACATATATTCTGTAAGATAATTGCCATCCACATCCTTCCGCTTTGAAGTCTTCTTGATGGGCACAACGTCTATCAACATTGACGAACATTTATCAACATCAGCCATGATCAGCCATGAGCCAAACGCTACTTGGCGAGAGGCAGGGTGATGCCGCTGAAAATGCATGGTAGGGCGACACCGCGTCCAGCGGGGATGTGGTCGTGTGCAACGCAGCCACCTGGAAACAGGGAAACATGGACTGCAGATTGCCAGAGGAATCGGCATAATCGGCTCACTGAACATTAGCTTTTCAACTAATTATAGTAAAAATAAAAAATGGTTATTCCTACTATCATGATGTTAGCGATAAATCATGATAAACCAACTAACTATAGGGATGATCGTGTATGAACAACTATCAAGGAAACCATGCTCCATCCATCTCAATCCTCATGATGTTCATGACATCCTGACACTGATTCCATCGAATCGGACGGAGCCCAAGATCACATCGGAGAGATGATCAAACCATCATTTTGCATTTAAACCTTATATAAACCTTCGAAGATCTCACAAGTATAGTGAAATTAAAGGGCTTGAAAACATGCTTTTACCAGCTAAACAATCCACACTGAAACTGCTTCCGCCTCATTTTGGGCCTGGCTGAGGCTCATTTACCTGATGAGTGTGGCACAAAAAGCATGTGCAATGAGCCATGGATGTCATGGATATGGCTTTGGATCAAACGTGTATGAAACACCAATCAAGTGTTGATCATTGAATATATCCAAGAAGTTTTTTTGGCCAAAGCCATACCGGCATACCACACCCATATCATCCACAGCACCCTGCCTGATGGCACGGAGTCATAGCTCGATCGTTACATCCCAAAGGTTTGGCTCAAAATTTCGGGCAGCGGAGAAGCGACGAATGGCAACATCAACGGCCACAATCGATTCATCCTGAGATCTTCAATATTCAGACTCAAAGATATTGCTTGGTTCCTTTCACTGAAATGTATGATATGTATTCTGGATATTCCAATGTAATATATATCACATTATCTCACATTCTCGCACTATACGAGTCACATTTTATTCACCACGAATGGGGTGTCCACATGAAACAACCCCATCAATCGCCATGGACCATCGATGTTCAGCCGCCGTGCAGCTCCTGGTGCTGAAACTTCGATGGCCGCAGCGGCCGCCGTGGCCCCTGCGTTGAAGCACTCGCCTTGGGTCGCAAGACACGGATGAGAGTTTCACTGGATTGGTTTAAGGGAAAATCTACAGGAAACCATGGTTTTTACCATCAAATTTTGGGCTTTCCTGTAAATTTTCCCATCATCCAATTCTATGAGAGTTATGATTCATGATCCAAATCGTCATTTATAACTTGCTATAATTTGCTATCCATGTTAAACAGAAGTCACTTAAATCTTGTTACACCATATCACCACTGGTATACTATAGTTACTATACGTATTGCTACGCATGATTACATCATTCTTATATATTCTTATTACGCTGTTACTGGGATGCACATTCAACTAGAAATGGCGAGATGGTTCTCCGAGCCTGGCTGCGAATGACATGGCGAAACCCGATGCGGATGTCGTCACGAAACTTGCGGAGACATGTCACGATGTTCCTATAAACGACACTTGTCTTGGAAGACTTCGTAGTCTTACCAGACTTGGAAAATCCACACTTTTGGCTCCCAGGTGACATTTTGGCTGCTGGCAATACTGCTGCATTCCAATGCTGCAGGTCTTTTGAACATGTTTTAACTTGTATTTGTTGGCTCTGTTTCAAATGTTTCAAGGAACTTACTACGGAAATGCCTCCGGCAAACACAGCACTTTTTGAAGCTATAGTCATTGCCTCACTTTCCTCATTTTCTTGCCTGTCTCAAGACAACACTGTTGAGAGTTGTCCGACTTTGCCAAACCCCTGAAGCGATGGTCCTTTCACAGCGGCAGAACGTTGTGCGGTCTGGGCAACTTATGCCCATTGAAACCTTTCCAATGGCCCCTTGGCCCAACTCACTTCAACTGCAGCATGGTTGGGTGGAACAAATCACGTTGTCCAACACATGGACCTTACCCTACTTGAGGTTTTGCTATGACTGCTGCAGTTCCTACGTGTCAAGGTGCGGAAAACTTTGTCACTGTCCGCAGATCGTAACGCAGATCGTCCCTTCTTCAGAGCACATCTTCGAACCAAGGGAAAACAAGAAATCATTTTAGGATATTAATGGATTAACATATCCTAAATGGGTGTTGATATCTTCAGATCTAATCCCATGAATGCTGTTGGTGTTATCTTCCATTAAATCCAATTGCTTGATGATTTTGTTGTATACGTAGTTGTTCATAGAGTTTTTCAGCTAAGTCGTGCTCCAAACCCTGAGCCCGGAACCATCCCGGAACCCAGGCCTTAAATATAAAAAAATAAATAAACGATTCCTCCAGGCGCCAAAATCTTCGGTACCTGGCCATCCGGAGAGGTTCATCTGCACCTTAAAATAGCTGGTGAATGGATGGTTCTTCCCCCAGTCATATGGTAATCGGTTTTGACCCCCATATCAACACATTTCTGGAAATTTGGGAGGTTGGACACTTCTGGAAATTGTTGGAATCTTGCCCCGGAATTCTGGGCTGGAACCCATTCCAGCCTCAAACTTGGGGGAAGCCATAGCCTGGCGGCCATGCCATGGGAAGCTCCAATGCGGATGGAAAATATGGATAAAGATTGGACGATACATCCCATAATGGGAATACCTATAATATCCATAAGTATCCATTAATATCCTATAATGACGATATCAATCCCTATGGCTTTGCCTCAGAAACTACCGTCCATTCCGATATCGGAGATGGCCCTGCCCACGCCTGGCAAGGTCAGAGCCAACCCGGCCAGGACCAAGACGATGGAGAGGATCTGAGTTCGTCGATTGAACCGTGGCCATGACCGGAAGGGCAACAAACTTATCCTCTGGTAAACTAAGATAATTATTGAAAATGACCATTCATTACTTGATTTACCTCTTAAACATGGTGATTTGCCATAGTTATGTTGGCTTATCAGAGGGTAGTGGAACAAGAATCTGTTGGTGAAACGATTTGGGTTCAACCTGTTGTTTCCAAGCCTGGGCTGAAAGTTCATATGTTGGAAACCACCAGCGACCATCAGACCCCCCATGGAGTTTCTCCATCCGCCTGCTGTCCTGGAGTTACTTCATTGATGGCCTCAGGATCCAAAATTTCACAGCAAAATGGCTGTGATTATTGGGATGTTCAGTGCGCTATGTGGTAAGTTGATGTAAACTCATTGATGTAAGTTGTAGGTTTTGACCCATCCTAAGTTTGGAAGTCTTGAAGTCTTGGAGACACCCAAATCAGACTTTGTCCAACCACTTCTTCGCCATTTCATTCAGAATCCTGGCCGGGGAAATACTACATAGCCGCGGTCAAACCATTGAGTACAGCAATCTCATCAAAATGCTATGAAAGGTGAACTTTACATACATTTACCGGTTTTTCAGGTATTTCAGCATATTTCAAAATACTTTACAATATTTTACAATATGTTACAGCTGATTTTCCTATGATTTTTCCCCACCTGCCAGGTGAGGGTTGTTAGATTTTATCACAGCTGTTCCGGCTCCTCCTCCTCCTCCTTCTCCTCCTCCTTCTCCTCCACCACCTCTGCCTCCACTTCCACGTCCACTTCCGCCTTGCCAACTCTTCGCTCTTCGCCAACTTCCGCGCGCAGTGGGCACTGCTGGACCTCAACTGCCGGCTTCCGATCTGAGTGGGCACGGCTGGACCT
>Ga0126342_10015783_pt1 | contig 13207 bp, 11 predicted proteins | sample Cyp1metagenome_FD_92528 | JGI IMG/M metagenome (GOLD analysis project Ga0126342, IMG submission 92528) | Coral microbial communities from Lord Howe Island, Old Settlement Bay, Australia - Cyphastrea 1 metagenome | ecosystem: Host-associated > Invertebrates > Cnidaria > Coral ... | reverse complement strand
ATGTGAACTTGCGGCAGCAGTTGATGCTACGGGATGTTAACGTTCATGTGGGATGTTAACGATGATGATGATGCTGATGATGATGATGTGATGATGATGTGATGATGATGATGATGATGATGACGATGACGATGATGATGATGATGATGATGACCATAATGAAACTTGTTAATTCCGCGACTAAATTTCGTCACGGAATGGACAAGTTTTACCAACCTAATTCAGGTTTGCGCGGTTCCAAGAGCGGGGACGAGGCTATATGTACACTGTATATTTAGAAATATTACGTAATGTATGTTTAGGTAAATGTATAAGTATAATTGTACATATATATATATATATCATATCATTCAGAATATATTATATATGTGTGTGTTTTTAAATGTATTATTGCAAAGATATTCATAACTTTATATATTTATGTGATAATAGAACCAACAATATGCTATTTGGGAAAAACACACAAGAAAATCCAGGAAGCCAAAGACATTTGTGATATAATGGTGAGTTATACCGAGAAATACAAGGTAAATATGTTTGGGATTTTTGTGATATATTATTTTGATTTGTATATATTATAAAACATATATGTAAAATGTGGAATGGGATATATCATGGGTCCATCGGGGAGCTATCCACACAACGGTAAATAGAAAAAATGAACCTTGATGGGGGGCATCAAAATCCTGGGTACATATATAATTACTGGGAATACAACCAAGAGTGTGATATTTGTCTTTTGTTGGTAATAAATATGCACTTAAAGTATTGTTTGTAGCAGGGGTGGATGGTATAACAGATTATAACAGTATGTCTTCCATCTATCGACATATCTCTCCATCCATCCACCCAGTATATACATATCAATTTGCAAGAGAGAGGGTAAGAGACGGTGAGAGAGAGATAGATGATACATCTGTCCAGTGGGAAGTAAACATGTAACATACCTTTCCGGTGCCCCTTTCACCATATTCTGGTTGAATTTGACATTCCGATTTATTAGGGACCGGTCTTGCAACAGTTGCAACAGGAAAGACGGTGCTTAGATTTGCTGCCATCACATCCACCATTCATCTTCTTAGCAAGTCATCAAGTCAGCAGGACCAGGTTCCCTTTCTGGGTGTGGGAAAAGGCTCTTTGATGTCAGCTTTGACATTTCCAGTAGAATTTGGAGGTGTGACTCCTCCCTGGTCCGTCTTTGTTGGTTTTACCTAATCGCCGTTGTTTCGGCTGCGGTTGTTTTGTTATCAGGGTGAATCATGATGATCAAATTTGTTGAATGATCTTTCAGTTGCTAATTTTCTTTCTTAGCGTAGCAGTAGGTAATTTTCTCGCGCTTGGCCCCTAGTAGCATTTCCCCCTAGTCAGGGCTTCACAGCTGAGTATAAAAGCCGTACCTGACATTCCTGCACCCTTCGCACGAAGTCTTTGGAAAGCACCTTTCAAGCTGCACAGCACTGAAGAAATGGATGGAAATGGCACATTGATTTATCCATTGCTGGTGTTATCCTGACCAATCTGCACAACGGAATCGCACATAGTCTCTTCTAACTGATATCGCCTGCAATTCAATGTACAGTAAAGGTGCTTGGAAAGGTCAACACGGCTGCAGGTGATACCTTGTAGAGTCAGATATGTGGCCATCTACAGCAGGGGGAATGTGCATCCACAGAATCTTTGGACCAAAGAACACCATGGGCCCAGATCAGCAAAACATCATCGAGCTAATTTTCTCAAAACCATCATCATCTATAAACCCCTCTTGCCTCCACTTAGATGTGAACTCACTGAGCTAATTTGTTCAATGCTACACCACGAATCACCATCTACAGGCGAAATCAGTCCGCTCAGGCGAAATCACCCGGCTGTCATCAATTCCAATCAATCCAAAGCATCTACCATCTGGTAATTTAACGTAGCTATTGAAAATGACCATAGAAATAGTGGATTTTCCCATTAAAAATGGTGGATCTTTCCATAGTTATGTGAAAGTTTACCAGAGGGTAAAACCCGCAATCAAACATGGTTTTGCTAGAAGATGATCCATCCGGGTCGATGATCTTCCCATTTAAGCAACTACTTAGTGGAATTCCCAGCTAGCCATAAAAAAAGGCTAGTTCGATTAAGAACCACGAATCACTGCGCATCACAATGATTCACCATTGTTCACAATTGATTTCAATTTATTAACCAGTTCTTTACCATGTATCTGGGTAAAAATTCTCATAGTGCACTCACCTGAAAAGTTCGGCAAAAACTCTGCGGATGATTCCCAGGAGTCCTAACCATCATTAACATAAATCAGCCCACTTTCTTGAAAGCAGCAGCTTCAGCCACCTGGAACAATTCTTCATGCAGCAGCCCCATTTTGGCCAGGCCCCAAGCCACATTGGCCATGTCCTGACTTTTTTAAAAAACGAAGCCCCTTGGTCAACCCGACATGCCGAACAAAATCTGAAACCGAACATCTAAGTGTCAGAAAATACTTAGATCCAATTGATATGAATATCATGTATACGTATGTATATATATATATATATTATATTATATACAAGAATTATATGAGAATGAACCTCCGGCATTACATGGTCACCATCCAACACGTCAAAAACCCTGGTTCTTCGGCTCCTGCGGTGCGAAGGTCGCCACTTTGCCCACGGATTCATCGGCCACTGCCTCGATCATGTCAGGACACTCGATGCCCGCCGTGGCGTAGCCTCGGTGAAAGGATGAACAAAAACAGCCATGTTTTTTCTACACAGAATATATCCCTATGGATCCAAGTACCTTCTTAGGAAGTGTTTGGGGTATGATTGATGGGGTTAAGTACCTTCTCAGACAGTGATTGGATCCATAGGGTATATATATATATATATTTATGTATATATATTGAAATATATGACATGCTAGAATCTCTTGCTAAGTGATACTTGGAATATATATAGTCTATAGTAATGCAACAACCATGGACTGCACATATCTTCATATTATATATAAAAATATGTGTGTGCAATATATGGTTGAAGCTCAAACGATGTGAAACGGAAAACATGCAAAAGTGCGATGTGTTTCATTAATGACTTCTCTTCGGCTGTCAACTGTAGAGCAAAGTGTTATAGATCCTATATGATCCTATCCAGTCCATGAAAGGATAATGGGTGGACTGCTAAAGCTATGTTGAATCCACTTCTGCCGGTCACCGAAAAATGCCATGCATGCGCCCAGAGTCCCCAAATGATCGTCGACAGGTCTTGTGGTGTCAACTCTGGGATCAATCTCATGATCGTCTCCGTCAAGGTCTTCAACATCGATGCACCTGGAGCTCGCGTTGGCAACTGGTCATGGTCTGGTCATGCTTGGATCTGAAACGAAACCAGCCATTTTTGTGGCCTCCAAGGATTTGACCCATAGAAAAGTAGCAACCACACAGAAGATGACACTTTCTCGACACTTTGCCACTTTTCAATTTGACTCTTTGTGACTCTTTGAAGAAGAAGTGAAGCCTAGTCTCATAAGGAATCCGATTCGGTGACCCAATGTTGCAGCTGGGCTTCAAGCCTTCATCATAGCAGGATGACACCCAAACTCATCAAGTCAACAGGCTCAGCTCCGCACCAATGTTCGGGTCTTTTTTCCCTCTGACGCCAGGGTCCTGCCATGGATATCTATGGTACGAACTCCAAGTTCCCAATTTCTACAAGGTCTCAGGGCACGCCTTCCGAAGCGTGGAATGCTTAACAACACAGGAGTCTATCACCTTGAGGTGTTCAAGTCCTCAGTCGATAGACTTTGTTGGGACCCCAATTGACCCCTCTACCCTCTGGTAGTTTCACATGGCAGCATTCCTGTTTCCGTGCTTAAAATCCACAGATTTTGGTGGTTTTCATTGCCACTGGTCTACCAGGGGGGCTACTTCCCATCCGCTCCTCTGCAGTGTTCTCCTGTCACTTTGTGATCCATTTTTTGGCCCAGGAGTTTTCACAACTGGGACCGCTGTACTGTTGGCATATCTGCCCTTATTACTAATACGGTTCTGAACACCAGTCCTAACCAATCTTCACCAATCTTGCGTCCCGCTTCTTCAAGCAGCCTCTTTCATAGGTGGAGAGAGTTGGTCTACACTAAGTCCCCCATCCCTGCAATGGTTTAAGGGAATATCTACTGGAAACCATGGTTTGTTATCTTCAAATATAGGGGTTTCCAATCGCTGGGAGTCTCTCCTCCTTGGACCCACTTCTCGCAAAGGACCACACCAAAACGCTCACGTCCTGACCAAGGAGATACGTTCATTGAAAGTCGGGATGCCTCATTCCCCTTGATCAAGAAGAACAAGGTCAACAAAAAATATGTTTGAAACACATGCGCCACCTAAATTCATAGCTCTTAATTTGCCAGTCTTTTGGGAGACTCGGATTCAACCGAGCTCGGTAGCTCCTCCAATGGATGGTGGTTTGTGGTTAGCTCCTAAGCCCAAAGATTATTGGTTCACCTGACAGAGGGTCGGTATCATATTGTTGGCCTTTCATCTCTAAAATCCCTAGCAAATGAAAACCATGAATGGTTAAGGTGAAATCCACATGTGTAATTTACCCACATTCCAGAAATTCCCATCATCAACTTGGTTGTATATCCCATTATATAATATATATATATATGTATATACACACATATTCCAGATACATTCCAGAATATTCCCATTATGGCTGGATATCCCCACTGGGGTCATGTTCAACACCGAAGCTTAGGATTTCATTTTGTGAGGTTCCATTCATTTCAAGTCCCAGACTTTCCCAAACATTGACCCAGCCCATAAGTTTTCATATCTAGAATCATACCAAGTTGGTGCTGTAATGTATCCCACAATAATATTCCCTTTTGGTCACCAATATATATATATATAGATAGAAAAACACTACATCACCATTTATACATCTGTTCCATAATTATTATATGTGTATATATAACATATAAGATATATCCAAAAATATCGCCATATCTCCATTGCTGTCCCCTCTTTTAACAAACAAAAACTATACCAACAGATCTATCTGGATAGAATGATACCATTAAATCACCGATGTATCAAAATTGTAGCCCATACCAATCTAGGATTGCCCATCATAAAATATATTAAAATATCATAAATCCCATGTTCCTGTCATCTTGTTTGTTATAGATGTCCATGAAAAAATCCTATTCCCCCAATCTTAAACACCCCGATTGTATGATCCAAAATATATGTCATTCCCCGACGAAAACATCTTTCTGGTGCGGGTCTTTTAGATGAAGGGAAGGGGATTATCTATATCTAAGTCTAAGTCTGTAGAGTCTATATATCTAATGTATATATATTATATATACGTACGTATATACCCCTTGCTATCTAAGAAATCCATATCCGAAGTATATAGAGTCAATATTAAACATTATTTAACTATTTATATCAACGTTACACAGAAAGACTTATATATTATCTATCATAGATATACAGTAGATCAACTCTACTAAGATTGTAAATCTAAGAGTCTTATCTGTATCTATTTAACATCAGTTAATCATTAAACAAGTATTCATCAATATCAATTATGTAGTTAAGTCTATCTATGTCTTATGTTGACTAAGTCTATATATCTATATCTATATTATACATTATAAATGCATATACTGGTTGGTGGTTTCAACCCCTCTGAAAAATATGAGTTCGTCAGTTGGGATGATAATTTTTCCCAAGTGAATGGAAAGTCATAAAAGCCATGGTTCCAGTCACCACCAACCAGATATATTGTTATTCCAATCATTAACCAGGATTAACCACAACAAAAACCACTATTAACCACCATTAACTTCCATGGTTCCATAGTGGAATAGTGGTACATGTCGATGATTCGCATCCCTGCCCTGCCCTGCCTGTGGCGTCAGATCCCTCAAACGTTGCCTCGTCTCCTTGACCACCATGCGCAGGCCAGCGCCCTGGAAGCGCTGCAGACGCGCCAGGGCCCAGGCCAACATCGCCAGCCTCGGGATGAGATCTTTTTTAGATGATATAGATATATGTTTATCTGTATGTAGATAATGTATATATATACATACAATCATATACATATATTCAAATACCTGTTGTCTGTATATAACCATAATGAGATCTAAGATTACTGTATTGATATGTTGCTCTTTTTTTCTTCATGAAACTGATAGCCTTTCTGAACGTCCGTTCGAGTTTTTTGGTCCTTTGTAGGATGAAACCATCCCAGCCAAGTGGCTCTTGGTTGGAGAAGCCTGAGATCTTTGGAGCCGCCTCCTACGGAGCAATGGATGGTGTGGATGATGTGGATACCCTCTGGTAAACATACAAAAAACTATGGAAAGATCCACCATTTTTAATGGGAAAATCCACCATTTCTATGGCCATTTTCAATAGCTATGTTAAATTACCAGAGGGTAATGTAGATGGTGGTGATGACGATGACGATGACGATGACGATGACGATGACGATGATGATGATGATGATGATGATGAGGAGGAGGAGGAGACTAATGATTGTTTCTTCTTTTACGTCAATATCCGTAACCAAATATCTGTCTCCCTGTCTGCCTGCCTATCTATCTGTCTGTATGTCTGTCAGTCAATCTGTCTATCTGTGTATCTATCTATCAATCCTATCCTATCCATAATATCCATATCTTATTTACACGTGCACATATATTATATAAATATACAGATTTCAGTCCGTTATGTCTGTGTTTAAATTGTGTTACCGCTTTGTGTAGGTCTTAAACTCGGTCCGGTGGTCGATGCAGCAATGCTCCCGCTTCCAGGATTGAGCAGCGTTGCAATGTCTAATCTTGCATCGTCATGCGTTGAAATCGCTTATATACTTGTGACTTCTTAAAATCTATACATATCATTACATATCATTGATATCCTTCAAAACTCTCAACCAGCTATACTTGCAGGTTTCCTAAAAATGGGGGGGTCCCCTAAATCATCCATTTTTTGGTGGATTTTCCTCTCTGTAAACATCTAGCGGGGTATCCCCATACAGAAGCTCTGCCCGCAGCCCGCCACATCTCCTGAAGCAGGGCCGTAAGCATGGCATCGTTGGGCATGTCCAGCTTGGCCAAGGACTGTGCCAGGTTCGTTAGGCCCTGGGCGTCAAACTCCCTGCGCGATGCGTAGCTGGGTGGGGTGATGATCAGGTCTGGAAAGGGCAATTCATGATTAATGATGATGAATGATAAGAAAACACATAATAGAAATCCAAGAAATTGGATGGTTTCGCATGTTTCAATTGTTTTTGGGACACTTGGATTGCTCAGATTGGACCGTTTTGAGGGTCAATGGCTACCCCAAGTTTCAGCCATACCCTTCTGACACCCAGAGCAACATTTGCTGGCGACGGTTCGATGGGGGGTGGTGGCCACTTTGCAATTGAACGACAGTGCCTCACACGCTGCAAAGCAGTGTCCAGAACCGCCTGGCCAGTTGTGGAAGTGTCCAACTTTCTGTCATCATTACCTGGATAGACCTCACGTTGTTCCACATCTGCTTCTTCTGATCAGTATCGATTGATAAACTGCCTCAAGTTTTTCTCAAGTCCTTGAAGCAAGACATGCGCAACACAAGCCATTCAGATTCAGAATTTTAGCTCCCCTGAGAGGTATATAGGAATATATCAATCCCGGACATAATAACCCTCAACTATTAATTGGGAGAGTTGAGTTGCCCCCAAAATAGTGATACTGTAAATTACTCTTAAAATTGCTAACCCCCTATCAATGAACTGGTGGTTTAGCAACCCTGGGTTCACTGTACCCGGGAAATACATATAGAAACATCATTTCCCACCTCCACCATGGCTGTGGCTGAGGGTGCTAGACCACCCTGCAGGAGAGGACTGAGCCCCACCCGAAGAAGGTATCATGGAAATCCAGGAATTGAGGGGCCCCAAGTGGATTTTGTGGGATGGAAAATTATTGAAAAAACGTCACTTGAAGGCCCAAAGAAAAAGCCTGTTGTGGGATGGAAATGCGGAAAAAAACATGTGGCAGAACCAACAAGCATCCTCTTCATCAATCTCATGAATCGGTCGGGTCGACATGATGTAAATAGGATATCATCCACTCTAGTCCAGTGAATCTAATGTGAAGCAACGACCTGCAACCAGCGCATGAGTATTCAGAGTACACCAAGAGTGTTTACGCAGAAGAGTATCATCTACAATGCAATCGTATATCTGTCTCTCCCTCTCTATCTATCTATCTATCTCTATACATATATAATATGCATTTAATCAGTGTATATATATATTATATATATATATATATATGTGACATAGGTACCCTCTGGTTATTTAACTTAGCCATGGAAAATGGTACATTTATAGATGGTTTACCTAGCTATAAAATGGTGATTTTCCATGGCTATGTTAGTCATAACCAGAGGGTAAATTAGTGTAAATTATATATCATATAGTACATCGTCGTACAGTAGTGTCTAACCCAAAGACACCAAGGAAGAATGAGATTCCACATTCCGTCTTATCATCCCGTCCTCCACAGCAAGTCCTGAAGTTCACGACAATGGCTGGTTGGTTGGCGGCTAAGCTACTTGAGGCCTCCATATATGATATACAGTACATAACATGTGTAAATAAGTAAATATACAAACAAATATATATATATATACATACTGGGTAAATTATAATATTTCACAAACCTGAATTAAGGCCATTTGGGGATGATTTCCCTTATCAACTATGATTCCAGTGAGGTCGCAGTGAGGTCGTTATAATTTACCCAGATATATATATATATATATATACAGTATATACATATATATATATATATATATATGTGTTGTGTAATTATGAATGTGCATACATGTGCATATATAATGTGTATAATGTATATGATATGCGATTTTTCAATCAAGTGGGATCATCATCACATAGGACATATATGACATAGATTGAAAAGGATTGAACGATTGTCTATACGATGGTCAATTGGGATATTTGATGTCAAATATATTGGGATCAAAAAGGCTATTTGAAAACGGATTCTTTCAGGAACGAAACATGGCTGGTCATTTCTGGCAAGTCGAGCCAACTTGGGCCTTTGAATGAAACCCCCGCTTAAAATCATGGGGCACTGCAAAAATTCTTCCGAAAATTTACAGGAAGGCCCCATGTCCTAAGTGGGAAAATCGATGGTTTCCGGTTCAGATTTTCCCTTAAGCCAATCCATCGAACAATCATTGAATCATCCCAAAAAGATCCAGGGCTTTCGCAGACCGCGCACCTCCAGGACCAGCCGCCATCATTTGAGCCTCAGCCGTTCACCCTGTCCTCATCGAGGAGTAAGGCCTTGCCATCATTCAGCTGGGTGCCATATCAAAACAACATTAAACAACTATGGATATCATTGATACACCACCATATCAATATCATAATATCCATTTTCATATCCAAGGGGAAACCCAAAATCACCAACCCCTCAAACCAAACGAAAACATCAAACCATTGGGAATTCCATGTTGAAAATCATCAATTTTCGAATGGTTGGCGGGTCCCCCATTTGTTCGGAACTGCCAAGGAACGAAGGAATAGGCAATGATGGACAAGTGCTGTGGTGAACATGTGTTCACCTGCCAGTGATCCAGTCAATTACAACACTGGATTTACCAACAAATATGGGGGTTTTCTGTAAATTCAAGGATGGTGAAGAATGTACAGCAGCGGGGACCATATATAGGAAAGGGAGATTCAAATGGGAGCTATATTAGTTGGAACTTGGAAACCAATCGACATAATCTCAAAGGAACACTTCGGAGTAAACAGTAGCTGGTGCTGAGTCGCATCATACATATTCTACCATCTGGTTATTTAGCATAGCCATCGAAAATCACCATTTTTAATAGGTAAACCATCTATAAATGGGCCATTTTCCATGGCTATGTTAAATAACCAGAGGGTACTACTGGTATTGGAACAACATGGAAACCCATTTCTTTGCCCACATCATCTCAAAACACGAGCCTAAAAAAATGCCTTGGTGCCCTCTATAGAGGCCTGGAATCATGCCTAATTCAACAGCCCAAAAAGATACTTCAAATGAACAGAAAAATCACCAGAATCACGGTATCGACTTATTTTTAGGTGATAAAAAAAGAAAAACATCTAAGAACCCATGGGTTCATCGTGATATTCAGATCATTTTCATATTTGGAGGTTTCCTAAAATGGGGGTACCCCACAATCACGATTGGTCTATAGTGGAAAGTCCTATTAAATTGATAATCTGGGGGTACCCCCCATTTTAGGAAACCTCCATATAAATTGGTTTATAACTCCAGGAACTGTTTATAATAGATATTATCCATACTTCATGGTATAAACTATTTTCACCAGTGCTTCATCATGCTTCAAAGTTTTCATGGCATGTTCATATCGTTTTCCATGTCATTTCCCTTACCCTCTGGTAATTTGTTACATAGCTATTGAACATGGCCATTTATAGTCAGTTGATTTGCCTTTTAAAAATGGTGATTTTCCAGTTCGCTAACGGTAGTTTACCAGAGGGTACTGATTACTATTGATGAGTACTGATGATTATTGATGATGGTCATTTCGTTTACCAGAGGGTAAATCCTCCAAAATAAATCCCCATGAATCACCATTAATTATCATTATTAACCACTATTAACCACTATTAACCACTATTAACCACTATGAACCATTGTTAACCACTGTTAACCACTATTTACCACTATTTACCACTGTGAACCACTATTTACCATGTCATTTCCCGTAAAAACCCAGCCATTTTTCGTGGCCTTGGGAGGCCCGGCCCCATCCCCGGACTCGCCTTCCGCAGCACTTGGGAGGCGATCGCCTCCTCTAGCGTCACATCGCGCCGGCTCAGCCTGGGGATTGAACGCCAGCGCCAGATGGGGATCCAGCCAGGTGATCCAAAAAGTGATATGATACCCTCTGGTAATTGTTTTTAGTGGCATTTTATAGTGATTTAATGGCATTTTATAGTGATTTAATGGGATGTACCCTCTGGTTATGTCAAACACTTTTTGATTACCGGTGGTTAATAGATGTTAATAGTCTACATGACATGTTCAAGTTCAAATATAGATATCAAACCATAGATCTGGATAAAGTTGGAGTTGAGTATCTATCCTATAAATACCCTCTGGTTATGTCAAAATAGCTATTGAAAATGACCATTTATAGTGGAATTTCCCATTGAAAATTGTGATTTTCCATCGCTATGTTAGTTTGCCAGAGGGTAAATAAGCCAGCCATGGGGATAGATGGGGATAGTTTTTATGGATATCATGGGATATTTTTTGGGATATCCATAATCTTTCCAATGTTTAAAAAGGGTTAAATCAGTTACCCTCTGGTAATTTAAGGTATAGCAAACTGGAAAATCACCTGCGTTTGTAGGTAATTATCGGTAAATCATTCATCAGTGGGCCGTGTTCCATAGCTATGTGAAATAACCAGAGGGTAATCATAGGGGTATCAACTGAATATGATGAGATATATATGGATATAATGTGATACCAGTTACCTGTTGGATTTCAATGTTTTGGTTTTGATCCAGAAAAAACATCAGCAAAAGTTGGGACATGCGAGAAAAACACATACAGTACCAAGTCCTCGAGTATGGTAATACTTGTTTTCAATCCCTAACTTGGAAAAATGATAAAAACCATGCAACAATAAGTGGAAAAAAAACATAAAACTTCGAAAGTTCATCGTGAATTTCATGCGTTCCTGCGGACATCATGTAAAATTTGTGTTCAAAACATATCAGGATCACTGAAATTCACCTGTTCATGGTTTCTTAGCGAGTCGAAAAGATGGTCCTCAAACTTTTGGACAAACTCAAATGAAGGACAACAAGGAACCGCTACGGATGTTCAGTGATATAAAGATATTCAAACCTCGGGGTCCCCATAGAAGATTGTAACCAAAGAGCTTGGCGAAGGCCCAACTGAGATTCGCCAAATCCTGCCAGAGATTAATAGTCAAATGTGTCTGAGCGTTGCATCATGAGAAACACATTGGCAAGAATGCCACAAACAACCGCACATGGTAGTTTGTACATAATTGACATCTGTACGTAGTCGAAAATGGTTAATCACTACGTTTACAACGCGATAGTAGTAAACCCAATCACAGACCTTACCTCATTCACCATTTTTGTCGTCTGTCTCTATAATCAACCTTTCAAAAATTAGGGATTGATTCACCGGTACCCTCTGGTAAATTAACATAGACCCTGGCAGATAGGGGTTGGAAGACTAGTTTCCATTAAAAATTGGTGATTTCCAGGGTCTATGTTAATTTACTAGAGGGTACAATCATTGATTCACCCTCTGACGAAAATCTTCATCCGGGGTCGTGGTGAAGACCGAATTTTGACCACAAGAAAACTCTTCGGGGTGGACATTCATTAATTATCACACCGCTGGGTGCTGGGTATACCTCATTTCGGACAAACCCAAACAGATATCCCCATTTCATCACTTGGAGAAACCACCATGATATCCCACCTAATATAACATATCCAACAAATCCCCAAAAACAGGGATATGTGACATACTTGGTCATCATTTCATCTTGTCCGCATGACATTTGCCATAATCCTCCTCTAGCCTCATCTCTAACCATAATTCCCCGAAAACCATACTGTTGGCGATATCCCTAGTAATTATATTGGCATTGTTTCCCCATCATCTGCCATGACATGGTTGATGTTGCTATCCCGTCTGTTAATTTTTATCCCCGTCAATTTCTCGGCAAATTCCAAAGTATTCCCATCAATATGCCACAACAATACTATCAAAGCTGTTCCAATATAGCCTATGAGGTCCATATATGTGTGCGTATATATATATATATATATCATTATATATCCATAATATCCCGAGCACCTTGTGATTTAGTTCCCTATGTATATATATAATTCATGTTCGCTGAATATCGTATATTGTTGCTATATCAGCACAATATAGCCAGTACATCCAAGAAATGTCAACAAACTCCCATACATACTGCATCCCATAGTCCCCATAATTGACCGTTATACCCCAATCATATCCCAACATGATATCCCAACATGATAACCCCCAGTATAGATCTATCCCATGTATATATATATATATATATATATATATATATATATAT
>Ga0126342_10015782_pt1 | contig 13208 bp, 8 predicted proteins | sample Cyp1metagenome_FD_92528 | JGI IMG/M metagenome (GOLD analysis project Ga0126342, IMG submission 92528) | Coral microbial communities from Lord Howe Island, Old Settlement Bay, Australia - Cyphastrea 1 metagenome | ecosystem: Host-associated > Invertebrates > Cnidaria > Coral ... | reverse complement strand
TGGGCACTGCTGGACCTCAACTGCCGGCTTCGGCCTTGCCAACTCGTCGCCAATCTCTTCGCCAACTTCCGCGCGCAGTGGGCACCGCTGGACCTCAACTGCCGGCTTCCGATCTGAGTGGGCAAGGCTGGGCCTCAACTGCAAGGTTCTGAGCGCAGTGGGCACCGCTGGACCTAAATCAGGGACCTTCCGAGCCCAGTGGGCACCGCTGGACCTCAACGACCAGATAGAATGCCAGAAGATATGCCAGATAGAACGCCAGATAGCATGACAGATAGAATGCCAGAAGATATGCCAGATAAAATACCAGATAGAATGCCAGAAGATATGCCAGATAGAATGCCAGAAGATATGCCAGATCAAGTGCCAGAATGTTTGCCAGATAGAATGCCAGAAGATTTGCCAGATAATATGCCAGAAGATATGCCAGATAGAATGCCAGAAGATATGCCAGGTAGAATGCCAGAAGATATGCCAGAGAGAATGCCAGATCGAATGCCGGAAAATATGTCAGATAGAATGCCAGAAGATTTGCCAGTAACAAAATGTATAAATGTCATGGTGGAGATCACACGAAGTAAAGTAATTTACATAGTATATATATATATATATGAGTAATGGTATTGTTTATGTATTTGACTAATGAATGTAAATAATAATGAATATAGATATTACAAATGAATATTGACATATTACTTATATATTGTTTATACCCTCTGGTAAACTAACATAGCTATTGAAAATTGCGATTTATAGTTGATTTACCTGTAAAAAAATGATGATTATTGCCATAGAAATCGTTGATTTACCCATAAATAGCATGGTGATTTTCCACAGTTATGTAAACGTTTACCAGAGGGTATATTTGATCATGCATCATGGATATGGAAGCCATGATATCATGGGTTTATTCATGGGGATTGAAATACATGGAAAATTCCCCATATGTTCCTATGTATTCGCCAAGTTGCTTTGAATCATATGTAGCTTGAATAATATGTTCCAAATTTCCCACATGGTCTCCCATATAGTCTCCGATTTGTCCCCATATTTTGACCATAACCCATCTACACTTCAGATGATCACAATGAATCGAGAGATAGGAGAGATCCTTATCAACATTAGTCCATTGGAATTGGGGGTTCCCTAATTTTCTTAATGAAAATTGTGGGAGATAGCAAACATAAATTAATTAATGTTCTTAATGATTGATTCATTGGAATCAATTACTTGGGACTTGGCAAACATGGGATATCTGGCACTTGGGGTTGCGACACTTCTTCCAGGTCCTTGGTATTTCCCTACCACCTGGCTATGTGTTGACGGACGGGGCTGGAGGGCTGTTGCACCGTTGCCTCACTACACTTTGGAGCAATCTTCAGTGTGATCTTAATGGGATATAATGGATCTTAATGGGATGTCATGGAATACTCCATGACTATCACAAGATATGAAGCAAGCAGCGATTTGAAGCAGAGCCGCTCCAAGCCATGGTAGGTCAATTACACAACCTTTTTTGTATCTGGGCTGTTGGAAGCAACCCTGATAAAGGACCCATGTTTTTCAGAATGATCCAACTAGTGATCCAAAAATATCCGGATATCACTAAAAAGTGGTTGTGATTTATCGCCTGTAATTTATCACTTTTTAGGTTGCCCATTTGTTCAAAATTTGTTCATAATGACATCACCCGTTTTTCCCTATTGGCACTATATCTAGCAAACATTGGCAAACTGAAAGTCTCATCGGATGTCAGATGGTCAGGATTAGGGGGACATCATCCCAAAAGCCCTGGATTTTTAAAGAGGGGTGAGTAAGTGATGAGTAGTTTTTATGAATAGGTTTTAGTTGTATTTAGTTTGGCTGGAAGAAAGAAGTAAGCCTAGATCTGGTTGAGCGGCAGCTTCCACAAAAGCGCAAAAGCCACGTCTTCTTCAGCGCAGGCAGTTGTCCAAGGATCCTGCGCCAACGGTAATAGGTCGACCTGCAATAATTGGATGTAATTGGAGCTCCTCCCCAAGTTTTGGCCTTCCTCTGCCCTGAGGAAGCTTCGCGGCTTGCTGTGAAGCTTCTTTGGGTATGTGTTTGGAGGACAGTGGTTCCAATTGGAAAAGGAGACATCAGTGTTCAATGGCCGGCACATCGTGAGGCATCCCCTCAATCAGAGGAAAATGGGCGGTGTGACCCGTCAATACACGAGGAAAATCATGCAGTGTGGAATCATTCCGGCAGTCCGTGGCGAAGCGTGGTTCGTCTGGGACGAGACCAAGCGTCAGTACTTGGCGCTGACGTTCGGTACTTCGAATCTTGGCGTGAACTTGGCATGGCTTGTCTCAGGGTCATCGGTGCTGCACCTGCCACACCTGCCATGCATCCCAAAGCACCTGCCATGCAAAACACAATTCCAAAGCACTTGCCGCCGCATGAAAATTGCATGTCGTCCAGAGCCAAATTAATGCGAAAAGCGTCCCCCCACGCGGCGGGCGCATTCAGCAAGGATTCCGCTTGAAGCGCAGGCCCAAATCCCATGTTAGCGATCCCCCTTGGAACTTCCTCTGCAGAATGGTACTCGTTACCCCACCAAAACAGCTACCATTTTAACACATGTTTTGGTGATATGTGTGTTGACACTGTCATGCACCACCATTCTATAGAGGTTTCATTTGGATTGCTTGAATCGGCCGGAGTGCCATTCTATATAGAGATGTTGGTTTACTATTTGGGAACACCAGATGTTCCCAGGGCTTCCTACGAAATGGCATTACATCAGAGGTGTTTGGGAAGAGTCATTGTGCAGCGTTCAAAATGAAGCACGGAGAGTGGTAGCAAAGGTGGCCCACTCATGGAAGTAGGTAAACATGAAGAACAACCATTTCTTGTTCCTTCAGGACCTGTCTTCTCAGAACCCGTCAGTGAAGAAGATCAAGTTGATGCACAAGAAACTCCTTTCAGGGAGTATCCAAGGTTAGCTGCACATCCTATGTTATATTCCCAATCTTGTTGTTACTAGTTAGTTGGCTCTCTTTCTGATGTCTATTTTAAGCTGGTGTCAAATATGTTTTTTTAAAAGATACGATGACTATCTCCAGGTAACTCAGATTTTGGTGGCCACTTATCGTTGCTGAGCTGTCATCCCCTACATCCATAATGCTGACTCTGATTGCGGAGGGGAGTAATATGAATGGAGGAAGGGATAAATCAGAGGTTAAAATATTAACAGAGGTTATAGCTATCAGAGGTTCATAATCCCTAATGATAATAAGTTATTTTTCTAATTCATCAGAGGTTTGCACTGTCTGACTATCTCCCATTTAAAAAAGAAAAACATATGTGTATATTGAGTTTGTTTGCTGGTGAATCTTTGAAAGATTCCCATGTTTGTTTTAAACCCAGTTGTATCTACAACATGAAACTGACAAGTTACAGCCGCCCCAAAAGGTACATCGCTGCGTCGTCAGGACACCATTGGTGCGCCGGCAGCAGGATGCCCTCAGGCAGGGGCCGCAAGGGGATGAGATGAGCCATGCTCAATATTGACCATTGATGGTGGGTATAACTGATATACTTGGTGACTCATCCCACTTAGTAAATGTAAATAAATAAATAAATATATATATATATATGGCATGGCTGGATTATGACTTTCCATTCAGTTGGGAATGTCATCATCCCAACTGACGAACTCATATTTTTCAGAGGGGTAGGTATACCACCAACCAGATAGGGTTTAATGGTGACTTAATGGAAATTGGCAAGATTTAACAGAGAGTTTTCATGGAAGTCAATGCAATTTCATAAAAATCCATGAGGCAAGGTGCGAACCCCCCGTCCATTTATGTTTGTTAGTGAATAACAACCATTAGGCAGTTGGATATACTATATGATACCATATTGATATCATAAATCTCCCCCGATTTATGGTGGCCAATATACGCATTGTAAGGAATCCCTGTGATGGTGGGATGACCATACCGTATGACCATACCCTGTATACCGTTTTGAACGTGGCCCATACGAGTTTCTTATTCAATTCATAGAAAACTAATAGGACAAGCCGTATTGAGGGTTATAAACCCTCATCAACCTCTATTGGGGGTTCAAAACCCTTAGTTTGGGTCTTTGGCGGGGGTGCCCTTCGCTCTCCACGATGACAGGGGGGTTGAGAACGGGGTTGACACGACTTGTGAAAGAAGTTCGTAACTTGTGGGGTGAATGGATATGGTATGCTGGGCCTGACTGGTTTTCTACAAGATGGTGCCCCCCAGTTAGAAGTTGGTTTATACACCCCATCAACTAGTTGAATATATCAACGTCAAACCATACTTAATCATGTTATGTTTACCAATTTTGCTATCGATATCCCATCAAATCCCATTAAATTACCATTAAATCACGCTTAAATCCCATGAAATCACCATTTTTCCTGGTAAAGTATCTATCATTTGGGTGCCCCACCTTGTTTTGAAATACCGGCATCAGATGCGCATCTTGCAGGTCTTCGCACCTTTGTCCGAGGATCAGTTCGGGGGCCCAATGGTCACCTAGGAAGCGCTCATGAGCCCAGGGTTATCGGCAAACAAGGTGATTTCATGGGATTTCATGATGGGCTTCAATGGTGATTTTTCAGGAGATTCTCTTTGTGATTTAAAAAAGGGGCTTTATAATACTTTATATGGGATTTACATGGGATTTACATGGAATTTTATATTTTACTGGCATTTATATGAAATTTCTATGGGATTCAAATGGTACAGCAAACAGGATTTTGTGGGATATGTAGTGGTATTGAAAAATCAACTCACTGGGATTTAGATAGCCCAGTTGGGGATTAGGTAGCTCCAATGTCACAACTGCTTTTTCACCCCCAGCGGTAGGATTGAGCAGCGGGTTTCCGTGAATGGATCATTTAATGACGGGTTATAAAAATGTGGATGTATTTTTTGTGATGAATAGTGGTCAATATTGACCAATGATGGTGGGTATAATTGATATACTTGGCGACTCATCCCACTTAGTAAATGTTAATATATATATATATGGTTGGTTTGGAACATTTTTCCATATATTGGGAATGTCACAATCCCAACTGACTTTCATATTTTTCGCAGGGTTGAAACCACCAACCAGATATATACTTGGTGGGTTAATCAGAATCAGCTGATTTTGATGGGATATATATATATATATCATGTTCATGGGTTTGGTGGGTTTATATCTCGAATCACTACTTGGTGGCGAACTACCCACGAATCGTAAGTGGCTTATATCCCAGTTGTAAGTGGGATAAGTAGGGTTAATCCACTTATAACTGGGATAAACATGTTGATATAAGATATAGTGATGAATAGTGGTTAATATTGACTAATGATCGTAGATATAACGGATAAATGGGATGATAAATGAGATTTACCCTCTAAATTAACAGTTCGACCCTGAAAATCACCAATCGTTCTAGTAGTTTCACTTATCTTCCAAACCCTAGCTGGCCGGGTCGTCATGTTTATTGACTGGAAGGGTGTTCATGTTACATATAGAAGAAAAGCCGTCGGCCGTTGGATGTTCCGGTCTACTCGACCATGAAAATTGCTCGCTGGCTGCCCTGGGCAGAATCGGTCGTGAAGCTGGCGTTGATTGTAATCTTGACATGATATCCCCCAGCATGAAATGATACTATCTTTGGTGGTTCATGCCGGGTATTTGTAGGGGAGAACTAACTCACAAACACAATTTGTGGGTGTGTATGTATCCCCTATCATTATTTTATCACCATTACACCATTACATCCTCATTTTTTTACCTGTTAAGTCCCGAATTTTGTTCCTTCATTCGCATGCCTATGGATCGATAACTACTGTATTACTGTACTAGTCTTGAGGGGTATGAACAGCATCAATTTACCTCACAAGGTGGCCCCCCTAGTTGCAAGTTAATTTAAAAACCCCATTAACTAGTAGATTGCCACATATATATATATATAATACACTTTTCACCAGTTGAAACTAGTTCGGTTGAGAAACTTAAGGTGAATTTCCGCTTCTTGTTTTTTGTTTTCAGGCTTCGGCAGGAAGTTCTGAAGATGAAGAAACGACAAAGCGTCAAGGACTCCAGTTGGAGATATTTGCACCAACTTAGCTATGTAAATCCTCTTGAATCTCATTAAACCCACTGAAATCCAATAAATCCCATCAACAAATCATTATTTTTGCTGGTGAAATTCACATCATAAATCAGGACCCCACCTCAAAACTATTTTGTTCTTAGACCCGAGGAAAGCGGCTTTTGTGGTGGAGACAAAGGCCGGGAAACCGTGGAGGGAGCGATGATAGGAGCTAGATGTATCCATATCGGGGTTTACTTCAAGTTACTCTCTGGTAAACATACAAAAAGCTATGGAAAATCAGCCTTTTAATAGCTAAATCATCTATAATTAAATGGTCCATTTTCCATAGCTATGTTAAATTATTGTTTCCCTAAATGGGGATATCGACCTCTGAATGGACTGCTGACAGGTGGCTTCAGCCTAGGTTTGGAAAGAGAATGAGCCAAAAGCATCCAAAAGCCCCCTGGCTGTATGCGTTTCTCTGAAAATAGGGTACCCATGTGCACCCCAAAATTCCATGGATTAGAAGATAATGTTCTCAATCAAAACGGCTTTAGATTTGGCTACGTCTCAACTGTTTGACCACTGCCCCAGCCTGGATAAAAAGCCGACGCAGATGCTCATCATCATTTGTACCCATTGAGACAACCATTTTGGAACATCCAGTCGGCTGACTCGGTTGACCCCAAATGACATTGATGGTTTTACCCTCTGGTAAACGTTTACATAACTATGGAAAGATGCACCATGCTATTTTCATGGGAAAATCCACTATTTCGACTGGGCCATTTTCAATAGCTATATGTTAGTCATTACCAGAGGGTAAAAAATCAGAACAAAAAATCCTCAGGAAATATCCCCATCAGATGGTTGATAAAAATAAGTCGTCTGAAAATCGGCAGCCGCAAATGACTCATGGCGATTCTCATCATTTTCCGACCACAAAATAGGAACCCACCCGGCTTGTTTTCAGACGCAAACCAAAAACAGGTGGTGATGATTAATCCCATCATATCCCCATGATATCACCGCGTATCCTCACATCTTCCAGTTGTTGCGGAAAATCACCCTTTCGAAGTTCGAAAAATTGTTCGTAGATGGGCCATTTTCCATCCATGCCGTTCATGGCAAGCTGTTTGTTATCCTCCGGTATTCAAACGGGTCAATTGGAAATCCTCATCAAAATGCACATCGAAATGGAGGTTTTAGTGCGAAAATCGTCGAACTATTGCTGGGTGATTTTCCAGCAAACCATGTTTGATACCAGAGGGTCCATAATCCTTAGCAATCTATAAAAATTATTTGCTATTGCCATATGGATCCCATTGTTATATGAATCCTTATTTACGAAAAAGAAAAGCCCATCATGACATAATCCTTCATGTTTTATGATCCTCTTCTTATATGATCTTTGCTTCATGAATCCGTTTTTACCATCTGGTTATTTAACGGTTTGCCATGGAAAGATCCGCCATTTTTAAGAACGGTAAACCATTTATTTCTATGGGCATCTATACCATGGCTATGTTAGTCATAACCAGATGGTATTACGAAATCCGTTTTTGAACGATTTCAACTGCCGAACCAAATCCGCCGTAGGCTCAACTTTTGACCGAGCACATCCTCAGTTGCGAGGTCCGGTGACAGGGAATCACGAAAAAACTGTGGGATCACCACGAAAAATAGCTAAAAATGATGTTTGTTTAAAGGGATTGAATAGAAATTCATAGGACCTAATGTCTTAACAGGATACACTAGCAGCAAAAATGATGATTTGACCATTAGGTGGGCTAACACGAAATCTGGGGAATTTAACCAACCAGAAAAGGTGATTCAGCCAACCAAACATTGGGTTCACTTAGATAGGTAAGTTGGTCTATTACTAGGCTAAGGGACGAAGAACCGTGACTGTACAAGGATAACTTCAGATTGCATCTGGTCCCATGAAAAGAGCTAAGGAAGGTGACATCAACTGCCAAGTTTGCCAGAAGTGGTTACCTGGGACACCTGAAACGATGGGCAATTTTCCATGGCTTTCCCCGGTATATAGGTCCAGTGGTTTATCCATGGAAACCATGGAAAATGGTGGTTTATATCTATGGAAACCATAAACAATGGTGGCTTATGATCATGTTTCCTCCTACGAACTTATTAAAAACCCACCATTTTGAGGTTTATCTCCCATGCTCTTTGAGTGCAACCCTGAAGTGCTACGCCACATCTAAGGCTAAACATTTGGAATGGAAATTAATGATAGTGACATTAGATATAATCCATATATTGGGAATAATCATCCCAACTGATTAATGTTTTTCAGAGGGGTTGAAACCACCAACCAGACTAAAAAAACTGGGATATGATATAAGCCAAGCAGCAAGGGAAAATCCGCTAGCAACTCTTGCCTCAGGTCACTGATGGTCTGGCTGAGAAAGGCACGGCACTTGAAAAGCACTTAGCGGCGCCTCTGAAAAACAAAAAGCTAAGTTGGTAAGATTATATATAACTGGGATAGCTATGGATTTTTATGGGATAATTTTGGATATTTATGGGATAACTATGGATAACATTGGATAACTATGGATAATTATGGGATATCACTAGGATAACTATGGATAAAAAGCATGGAGTATATCACGAGTATTCTCTTTGCGTTCACCAACAAAGATCACGTGCACCACTTTATCCTGGTCCGGCTGACGGATTCAGTAGGTTGTGGTTGCTATTTATTTGATGTAAATGGATGTAAATGGGTCTGTCTGAAAGCAGGGTCTAGCCTTAAATCCAGAGGTTTATCATCATCTTTCCTACTAAACTTGCAATTTTGCGCTATACCCCATTTTCAGACACACCCAAATGGAGAGATGTTAGTGTCTTCACCGGTTGGATAACAAATCAGGAGATCTTCCCAGGAACGATGAAGATGCCTAACCTGCGTTGGGTAACGTTGTCTTTTGCCATAGACGAGGAATCCAGAAGAAGCTGAACCAACTCAAGAATGTAGGTTTGATTTGTCACGCCTGTTGTATGCATTGAACAAACACCATTTTGGGGGGTGCACGCGATGACTTGACACTTGCCCATTTTCAATTGCCAGTGAATCGTTAGTTATAGATGTATATGACCTGAATTGATAGATACATTACATATGTGCTTAGTGTTGCAGTAAGCACATTTGCAGACTTAATGTTGCAATAACCGCGTTTGTAGCTGAAGCCTATTGAAAATGGTTGACAGTTGAGGCCAACATGATCCAACCAACTTGTTCCAGCCAGGCAACAGCAGCGATATAGAGCAAAAAGGCGCCTTGTTAGTGAAGCATTTTGTGGAGCTGGGCAAGCTGGTAACCAAAAGAACTGCTATTTGTTTTGTGGCCAGGGTGGATTTCCCATTGTTTTCTTTTTTCCCTGGAAAGATGTTTTCCATGTCTAAAAGGGTGGTGTTCCCCTTCCATGATAGAACTCGCATGCCATCAGCGTCTCTTCTGTCATGATTAGATACCGGGTGGTGAACTAGGGTTGAATGATATATGTTATATTTGATATGATATGATATGAAATGATATGATATGATTTGATTTGATATGATATATGATATGATTTGATATGATTTGATTTGATATGATATGATATGAGTGATATGTATATATATATATATATATATATATATATATATATATATACATAGTAGATATAAGATGTATCTTTGAGCGGAGCAGTGGCTGCTAAACCCCTGTTGCTTGATGATTGCAAGAAGTTATGCATGGTTATACTATCCAATATATTAGGGATTATTATCCTGCATAATGGGAATCCCTATTTGACCAACCACCATATAGGAATGACTTTGCGGCTTTTGAGGTGGTTGAAACTCCAAATTGCTTTGTTTGAAACTAGGCTATCCCTCAATCCATTGGTAGTTCATGGTTCTGTTCTCCTTATTCAAATGCACATAGAACTGGGTTCGAACCGTCCATTTTCAGAGCAACCCAAACATCCTAAACGGTAGTGACTTAATGAGATATCCCATGAAATCCAATGAAATATGTTTCCATGATATCCATATTGTTGGTTTAGATCCTCATTGTTCCATTGTAAAGGTCAACATTCAGCCCCTACCACAGCCGCAGATGCCGTGGTGCAACTGACACTGCAGTTGAAGCCGGACGTGATGCACTTGTCCAAGAAAGATTCGCCACTCGCCCTGAGGGAGAAAAACCGCCTTAAACCATGCGTTGTCTCCAGCGGTTAAGGGGGAGCCAAGGATGAAATCAAAAATGGTGATGTTACTCCCAAGAAAGGGTGCCGGGGTGTGTTTCAAGTTACTAGCCGATGTCATATACAGTACCTATTAAGTGGAAGGAACATTGAAAGGAAAAATCAGAAAAACAAAAGGAGGAAAAACAGAGAAATGTCGTCTATGGTGTTAATATCAAGATGTTGGTGTGGCCGCTGGAGGTAGGGTGCATACTGATCCTTTATTTTGCTGGTGGAAGAACGGAGAAATTGGAATCCAGTATCCTGCAAACACAGAACATTAGCTTCAACATCGAAGTCTTGGCTATTCATTGCACCAACATTGAAGTAATGTGACGTGGTTAAAAATTAAAACAATAATAAACCACCCATGACTGGGAATGGTAAACATACCACCTATAAAAACGGCGATGACTGGGGGATGGTTTTTGGCATTGTTTTACCCACATTGTATCGAATCTGATTTTCTCAACAGTGTGCCTGTGGCATTCATTGACTACTTGAATATACATCCCAGGAATCGCGAGTGGAGAGTGTCACCGAGATTTAAGAACATGTGTTTCACCACGGATATCTCACATTTAGAGGAAAACCATTTTTAACTGGAGATATCCATAGATATCCCAGATTTTGCTTGGAATATTCTTTATATATATATATATACATATATATCATACATAAAACGCCAGGTATATGGCATACCTTTTTTTTTGCCAGTGATTTGTGTGCTTTCTGAAAACACGCCACGAGGTCAAGCGAGTCCAACAACGAGAAGGAGAAGAGCATCGTCGATTTGCAGTGGCTGGGAGCGCCCAGAGGTGAAAACAATGGGGATATAAATCAGGATAAGTTAGGTTTATGGGTTAATAAATCATAAACCTCTACTTTGGTAAGTTTATAAATCATAGTAACAAAATGCAACTGTAGATATATCTACCACAAACCCTGATTATTTAGTTTATTGAAAATCAGCCAATATTGATCAGGATTGCTGCAATTTAGTATAGGTAAATGATAGCCACACGGGAAGGGGAGACTAGTCGTTTCCCCTTCTTGTTGGGAGCAGCCCCGCAAATAAGGGGTTTATGGTTTCATAGCGATAATCATAGATAGAACCGCAATGTAGTTAAAATCCCAATGTGGTTAAAATCACAATGCGGTTAAAATTGCTGATATAACGAATAATAAACCCGATGTGGTTAAAATAGTAAACCATTTCTGGGTATAGAAATTGAAAAAATGAAGATATTGATATAAAGTAATTACATCTAATTACCCTCTGGTGTGCTCGAACATGGCTGGAAAATCCTCGATCAAAATGGTAGATTTTCCGGCCGGCCACGTTTGAGGACACCTTACTATTAGGGTTACCCCATTATTCCACCATAGTCGGAATGTCAAAAACATTGTACGAATGCTTAATGGGAGTAGGGGAATAAATATAGGAATAGATTTAGTGAAATTATTTTAATATACTTTCACCTTCTGTATCTGACAATTAATAGGAATATATGTCTTATAAAAACTGAACCATTTGACGTCTGGGTGTATCTGAAAATAGGATAATCGGATACCCAAAAATCCACTGGTGAATGCAGCATGTTGGGGTAGAGCCCATTTTAAGACACAGCTCATCAGACAATGTTTTGGAACATTTGTGTGGTTGAGGTGATGTCCTTCAAGGGCCTTGCTGGTGTTGTTTCTAATGGCCGATCTGATCTGGATTTTCTACACATGCTTAGCTAAGAAAGAGAGAAGCACAGTGTTGAAAGGATGATACCCGGAACCGTAAACCCCGGCAGGGCTGTGCAGCTCCAAGATTTTCTTCCCAAAGGCATTCACCTGTTTCTTTTGGCTGAATGTGATGATTGCACTGGTTGCAACGCTGCACTGCAACACCTAATCGAAGAGATCGACCACCGGAATGAGGCAAAAGGGCGAAGACCTCAGCGAATTCCGTTCTGCCGAAGACACGACACCTGGGGCGCGTGTTTCGTGCTGAAAAACAACTCGAGGACAGGAGGGAAGCGGACTCTGTGAATGCCTCACACAGTCAGTCTTTGTTTCATTTTTCTGATGTGAGAAGAAGTTGACCGATGGTGTTTTTAACCAGCGGCGTACACTCTCTAAGTTGAGCATGGAACCCAAGAATGTCCAAATCCAACTCACCCAATAGGAAAAATATCTGTTCAGAAAAAAATAAGTAAGATGATGTAGGCTGCTAGAATATGGGTTCAGTTCGGATAGTTAAACATATGGATCTCTATACGTCTCACATAAAAGATATGAACATGATATTGCTTCGCAAATTATAGTGGTACTGCGATACATCGCAGACAACCAAATTGGCGCCATACCTTTTGCGGCCCCACCGTCAACTCGGTTGCTTCCCGAGTTGTATATCCACCATGCATGAACCCATCCGGCCAGTCCTTGAGGCGCTTAAATCATCATTTCCGATAGTTCTATTGGTTTAAAATGGTTTAAAAGCATGTATTCTATCCGGGATTGTGCTCCTCAAAAACCATAATTCATCATGTTTCCATGGTTTCGGTGAACTTCCCCATGGTTTTGATCCCGAAACCTGTCCACCTTCGTCGGGCCCCGAAAAGGTGGTATTTCCAGATTCGTCGGGCGCCTGAGCGGCGGCCATGGGATGCACACGCCAGTTTCACCAACGAAAAAATGGTGGAAAACATTGGGGTTAATATGGTTTTAGTGGTATTATCCACTAGTTACCAGTAGTACCGCACAAGGCGGTGGCGGAAGTTTCAGAATAGGAAACCTATAGGAGACGTTGGTTGTTGTGAATCACGGATGGCAGAGCGAATCCACTGATTGACCGAAAGGTGGTT
>Ga0126342_10015781_pt1 | contig 13208 bp, 11 predicted proteins | sample Cyp1metagenome_FD_92528 | JGI IMG/M metagenome (GOLD analysis project Ga0126342, IMG submission 92528) | Coral microbial communities from Lord Howe Island, Old Settlement Bay, Australia - Cyphastrea 1 metagenome | ecosystem: Host-associated > Invertebrates > Cnidaria > Coral ... | reverse complement strand
CGGCTGTGCCCACTGGGATCTGGACTGCGAGGAGGAGGACGAGGAGGAGATGGAGGAGGAGGCGGAGGAGGAGGAGAACAGCTCTGATAAAATCTAACAACCCTCACCTGGCAGGTGGGAAAACAAATATTGACATCATTGGTGATTATTTTTTTTGGGGTACTACATCGTCCAACAAAAAACATTGTAGTTAACAAAAATGGATGTATCAAAAAGAAATACATTGGCTTCGAATCAACACAAATCCAACATGTTTTTTTGTCAATGGGAATTTCAGGATCCTAAATTGGAGGTACCTACCATATGTAAGGCCTATATCAGGCCTAAATTTCAGGGAATATCCCCACAAAATATGGCCCAAAATATTGTACTGACGTACCTCCATTTTAGGATCCTGAAATTCCCATTGATTTGGGGGAGAAAGTAGATCACCCAACTCAAGTGAGAGTTCAGCATGGTTTAACCATCAATACCCGTGTGGCTTTGGCTAATGATGTGCACACTTGGTCCCCAATTTAACTGCCAAGTACGCCTTAGATGCAAGTCAATGGATTGGTGTTGTTGGGAAAACCGAAACCGGAAACCATCGATGTTCCCATTAAATAATGGGCTTAAACCTGTCATTTTTCCCCTTAAAACCAATCCATTGAGCCAGGTAAGTAATACTTCCATGCAATCATGTCCTTTTGGTAGAAATAGGTAGCGGGGCCGGGAGCTGGTATACCATCTATCAAATCTATCATCATAGAAACCTGTGGTTCAAAGGGTAAACAAACCCTTCTATCAATCAACCAGTGGGAATTTGGGACATCTGGCAACTTCCACGGGGGCTGCCCAACGGATACACGGATGGGTTCAATGGACTTTCGGGGTGGTCTGGGAATCGTTGAAGCGTTGGATGAATGGCCGAGGTCCCCGTTTTCGGAATCGCGTTCTCTCTTGGGGGCCACATAACTCCAAGAACCATAGGAAAATGTGGGTTTAATGAGATTCATACCTGATTTATAGATAGCTAAGTTGGTTAATAACTCCAATAACTATGCTTTTTATGATACGCAAATAACTATATCTGGTTGGTTGAGCCACCCCTCTGAAAAATATGAGTTCGTCAATGGGATGATGATTATCCCATATGGAAAATAAAATTCATGTTCCAAACTGCCAAACCACCAACCAGATATGATATTCATGGGGTTTATAAACCAATAAACATAACTGGGTGGCACCGCATTGTAACCCATGAGTAAAAACCACTAGTCAAACTGGCTCGCAAAGGTTGGTAAATGTCCGATTTCTTGAGCACCCAACAAAAATGGGGGTATAATCTCCAACAAACCCTTACAAAGTGGGGCCCCCGTTTACGATAGCTAAGTTGGTGAACATATCTCCAATAACTATGGTTCATGATACGCAAAAAACTATGGTATTCATGGGGTTTATAAACCCATTTATAACTGGGGGGGGCATCACATTGCACTATACTTTTTCTTAAGCGATGTTCAAAACTCCCATTGTACGGGACATGGACCGAACCTATCCGATTGTTCCATGGGGTTGCAATCCACTTACCAGTTGTAGCAATTCTAAATCCTCTGTCTGGGGTTGGAAAAGGTGGGGGTTGCGATAACGTTACACCCAAATAAATTTGTGGTAGTAAATGATATAGAAATACACACGCACAATATACATATGATATCATACAATTCAGAATGGGTCTCTTTGTGAAATCATGACATTGAAACCTCTCTTGACAGTTCCACATGTTCTCTGCAAAAACTGCGAAAGAAAACAGGCAAACATATAATGGAAGCAACATTGCAATGCACTTCAGAGGGTGTACTCTATACATTGCTACTGCCACAGTCATGATCAGCTCGTTTGACCCACTTAGTCACTAGCTGTACAGTCGTTAAATCGTTAAGTCCTGATGTTGAAGTATTGTGCTGCAATATCACTCTTCTAGCATCTATCCTGATGGGGACATCGGTCAGTTCACCCTAGCTCTGAAGCTTACTTTGCTACAAGGGGAGGACTCCAACAGATAGCTGAGTTGATGCACATAACTTGGTCAACTAGTGAAACTATGGGGGATGTGTAGCATCAATGGGAATTCCAGGATCCTAAAATGGAGGTACTGTACCATATAAGGCCATATTTTGAGGGTATATCCCCTTACATAGGCCTGAACCATAGGCCTTATATATGGTAGGTACCTCCAATTTAGGATCCTGAAATTCCCATTGATACAGTATAACCATTGGTTCATAAACCCCCAAAAAACTATAGAATTATAGATATCACCTATAAACCATAGGTATTATCATATACCCAGAACTATATCACTGATTCCCATTGATATATGCCGTTAATGGGTACCCGATCTGTTGATCTGTCCACAAAACGCCCCTGTTCTCCTGCCGTCGGTCCCTGAAGTTCCTCAATGCGACGATGGCCACGGCTAGGGGACCATATGGGTCATGTCTTTGCAAATGGATACGCTTGAACTTTGGAAGAAACAGGAAGGACCCCTAGTTACAACTTATAATTTAATATATAATGTATAATAAATAATAAATAATATATAATGTATAATACATAAAATATATAATATATATATATATACTAATATATAATATATAATATAATATATAACATATAATATATAATATATAATATATAATATATAATATATAATATATATGATATATAATATGATATGTAATCTGATTTATAAAAACAACTCATCCATCTGTGGACATTAATTTCCCTATCTTTCCTGGTTACCAATTTTTCGTGTCCCTGGGGGGTGCATCTTGGGAATCGGAAGTCGTGACTGGAACCATCTATGACAATTCAAAAAAATGTGGGCTATCTTCCACTCATTTAACTGGGTTTATATAGGGATTATACAAGGATTATGGATGATTATGGGATGATTAATGGAATGATTAATGTAACATATTGAAACGCTATAAATTTGTTAAGTGGATTGTCTTCAATTAGACAATAGTGTAACACATTAGACAATAGTATAAAATTTGTTACACTATAAATTCAATAGTGGTGCTTCTATGACAATATGACCACTCATTTAACTGGGTGATGATGGCTTATATAAGGTTTATATAGGGATTATAAAAGGATTATGGGATGATTAATGGAATGATTAATGTATCATCTGCTTGGTGGTTTCAACCTACCCCTCTGAAAAATGATGAGTGAGTTACAGTTGGGATTATGACATTCCCATATATATGTATATGTATATATATATATATATGAAATGGAACAATAAAAGCCATGTTCCAAACCACCAACCAGCGATTATTAACCATTATTAACCATTATTAACCATGATTAACCATCATTACCCCATACATTTCACCAACGTTCCAGTCACCACCAACCAGATGGGCTTATGAAATACACGGATCCAACGTGGGAGGCACGGACGCGCATCCAAGGATTCGGCCCTGGAAATTTTCCAGTCCTAAGTATACTGAGATCAACCTGAGTCTGGGTATCATCATGTATCATCCCTACAGTTGTGGCCATTTATTTATTAGTTATAACTGGTTACTTCTATGGGATTATACATTCTATAAATGGGGTTAGTTCAGTACTTGTAACTTATAACTGGTATTTGGGGCCATAACTGTATAGCCATCGCCTAATTCGATCCAATCCTCAGGTTGTTGATGAGACTGCCACTGGCACCTCACATGCTCTCCTTTATCATTCATTTGGGTGATATTGTCAATGGATTGATTCAAGGGAAAATCTACAGGAAACCATAGATTTTCCCATGAAATATAGGGCTTTCCTGTAAATTTTCCCTTAAACCAATCCATTGATATTGATCTTGGATACTGGATAATCTATTAATATACTACTTAGGTGATAGTCACCAATACCATTCAATTTTTCTGATACTACCCTTTGGTTATTTAACATAGCCATGGTATAGATTGCCCATAGAAATAGATGGTTTACCTATTAAAAATGATGATTTTCCATGGCTATGTTTGTTTACCAGAGGGTGACAGGATTTTAATTCTTGTTTTGGGGTCTCCAACCATGAACTTTGGGAGGTAACCTTAAAGATGTGGATCTATGTCAGGTGTGGCAAACAAATAGTTAGGAAAACATGTGTTTTTTCATGGAACTAATGGGAATTCATGGGATTTCATTATATTTTTTGTTGGCTAAGTTTCCAATAACTATTAAGGTATATGTACTTATAACTACAGCATTCATGGGGTTAGAGACCAACAAACACAACTGCGGGCCCCACATTGTACTTGGTTTATGATACAGAAGTTTGTTTATAACTCCAATAACTAGGACTTGTTTTTCGGATCTGTGGTGGGTTTATATCTGCGGTTGAAAAAGCGCTGAATGTTTTTTTTCCACCAGCTTAAGGCTTAATGATAAATGGGGGTCGCACTTTGTAGGTATAGTTCATTTCAATATTTGTAAAATCCACGTGTCCAAGTGTTGCTTCTTTTTGAGGTTACCATCTACAGGCTTGTCTGAAGATAGGGTACCTCAAAGAAAAGATGCTCAATCATCAATTTGTAATTTAAACTCCAATTTTTACGTATCCCTGTTTCCCCCACTGCATAATATTTCATGAAATCCCATAAAACCACCATGAAATCCAAATAAAACCCAAGCCAATCCCTATGAAATCCCAGATCCCATTAAATCCCAATGAATTCATACGTATACCCATGAAATTCCACTGAAATCCCAATTGAACCCCATCAAATCCACGATAAATTCCGTTAAACCACCATGACCAGCAAAAATTCCCCATAAACCATGGGATATCTGCTCCAATACCCCTACCATCGCTGGGTCACTGGGTGAAACTTCCTCTGAGACAGTTTCCATGTTTTCCTCAAGCGCGCGGCTGGCTCCCTAGTGGGATGTGAAAATCCATGGTTCGTTTGTGGGAATCATGGATCTCATGGGATTTCACAGGACTTTAGATGGTTTCAGTGGGATTTAAGAAAGGATCTTAAATGGTTTTAATGTGGTGTTTTATAGGAATTTGAATGGTTTCAATGGGATTCTATGGGGTTTGATGGAATTAAGAAGTTTATTGGGATATAGTAGATAGATATACACTATTAATATGGGGAGATAGTGGGATTTAATTTGATTCACCAGCCCACATTTAATGGAACTAATGGGATATAATATGATTAACAACTTAACAACATAGTAGTTTCACGATGTTTCACGTTGGTTTATCAGTGGGGTGCAAGAGGGAGTTGATAGAGTTTGGTTTAACGGAATGATATATATATATATATACACTTAACCCATATGCTCCATGTATGGAATATTTACCTACATTTACCCCAAAAAATGCCCATATGTAGGTAAATATTCCATACATCGAGCATCTGGGTAAAGGAACATCCCTTCAATCGTCATTGGTTTGTAACATCGGTCGTTTTCACCCATTGCCAGTGATGGGATTATTATGGATGATCTCAGTCAGGGGAGTTATCAACCTTTGTTAACCAGTTACTATTAGCCTGGGATGATCCTCCAATTGGTCGTTGACACTTGGGCTGTTTAGGCTGTTTACTCCAACATCTTCCCAACATCACCATTCTACAGTCATTATGTTTTTCTAAACCCTAAATGAAGACTTCGCAGAGTTAAAAGCACGCAACAACAACGACCTCACATTATGTGACATGGTCGAGTTACATGCTGTGACTCTGTGACTTTTGGTGAACCAACCCATCTTGGAAATCATCGATGTAATGCAGTCAGTATGCAGTCGTGGGGTCACTGCGGAGTGTTCGATCCTCATTATTTTACCATGGAAATTATGTCAGGGGATCCCCCAATGGTATCCCCAACAATCGGGGCTCAAATTTCACCCTGTTCATAACGATCGATGCGTGTCAACAACCCCTCAATAGCCGCACGTGGCTTATCTGGGTTATCTTCGTGGCAAGTTGATCCAGAAAAAGTTAACTTACAAAATGGGGCATGCGACAAAGCCATCAAAACCTGAACAAAACACATCTCTGTGGGCTACTGTTATGTTCACCAGACCATAGCTTATTCCATTTGTTTTCCTGTTTTAAGCATTTTTTTCAAGTTGAACATCATTAGGAGAACATAAGGCTACTGTCCCTTCGCTGTTATCCACTTCCTGGGATGAAACCACCCAATGATCAATCCGCTTTGTTGATTTCCATGATTTGACCCATTTGACCCACAGTTGGCCTTACGTCCTTACGTGTCGTATCGGGTAAAAAGACACCCATCAAAATCACTGGTTTTTGACGAGTTGTTCATCAATATTCATCATGTTCAGTTGGGCTAGGCCAACTGAACTCCTTAGACTCTGTTCACTGAACGTATTCTCTTGGAGATTTCACTCATTTTCTGTGTTGGGATCGAGCCTCGCGTGTGTATGTAGAAACCCCATAACAGATTCTTACTATCCCATCATTTCCTAAGATCTCCTGGATATTCCCAGCTCCACTCCGATAATTTCCTACATTCAACCATTAATTAACCATCTGGCAGCCAGGCCATCCAACCTAATTTTCTGATATTGTTGGGTTTACCACAGCAATGCTAACCCAGTATTTTGCTGAGGTTTATGAAATGAGGGGGTACAAACTCTAGTAGTCATTTTGAAAACTACAGTTTTGGCTCGAAATAACTGTTATGAGTAGTTATAACCCCATTTATAGAACCTATAATCCCATAGTGAGAAATAACCAGTTGTAACTCATAAATGGCCATTACTGTACCTTAACAGTCTTGACTGAGTCTTAACGCTTTTAGGGGAACCCACTCAATCAATACTCAGGGTGGACACTCATCCAGGGTTGACATTGCCTTTGTTGGCTAAAGGCTAAATATCATATTCTATTTGGTGAGTTGCATCACTATCCAATTATGTCCCCATTAAGATCCCCGTGTTTTTTTTCCATATAACCACAATTAAATCTCATATGAAAGCATTAAAGCAAGTCTTAATAGTTCAGCTAATAGTTGCCCATCTTCAATTAATACATAGTTCAGTTCAGGGTTGCTTCACAATTTACCTAATGGTTTACCACATAGCTATCATTATAGATCTTATATAATATTCGGGGTTGATTAAGAAAATATTCAATTCTTTTGATCATATTTAAGACATTCGTTTCTGGTTGCTAATTTCAAGCCCTCTGAAAAATATGAGTTCGTCAGATTGGATCATCATCCAACAAAATCATGTTCCAAACCACCAATCAGTGTACCTAATTGCAGTTATGGCCATTTATTAGTTATAACTGGTTATTTCTATGGGATGAAATACATTCTATAAATGGGGTTAGTTCAGTACAAACATAACTGGTATTTCGGGCCTTAACTGTACCTAATTAGGTTGACTATCCTTATTGAACAGGTCCTTCACGTCACGTCTCCGCGCCCCCAGCGGTGAACCCCGGCCTCCGTAGCGCAGAGGGAGACGGGCGAGTCGCAACTCTCCGAGAAGCTGCGATCCTGGACGTGGCGCCGGGGGCACCGCCGCAGCTCGCTCGGCTCGGAAGTTGAAAACCCCCAAAAGAATGGGGACCGTTATGGAATTGAACCAGCCACATGATGATTTAATATGATTTAATGTGGGTTAATATGGGTTAATACTATAGTTAATACTTATAAAGGGGCCACATCACCTTCCAACGGTTTTTTTTCCTGAATTGTGTTACAGGAGACTCGGTGTTTTACCTCCATATGTTCCGACCGGTAATGTGGCAGGAAGAACATCTATCCATTGTCGATGATTTTCCCAACTACCCTCTGGTAAACTAACATAACTATGAGAAATCACCATTTTCAACGGGTAAATCCACTATAAATAGCAATGTTCAATAGCTATGTTAATTTACCAGATGGTAAAAACAATGATGTGTTTGTTGAAATATGCATCCTAGACCTTCCTTTGGTACAGAAAAAAATGTTCCGCTTATTCCCACTTTATTTCTGTACCTAAAGGAAGGTCTAGGATGTGTCTCTTGTTTCTTCGTCATGTTGATATTGTGCAGACCACGTCCCCCAAACGATAAAGCTTAAGCGTCTTTACTCATGGGAATGTCACCAGAGTGCACATTTGATAAACATATTAGATTACGACTCGGATGGAAAGATTTGACATGATTTAGCCAAACTTTATATATGGAATATAATTGCATGGGATATATACCCCCTACGAATTTAAGCTACAAAGTGTGTGCCTCTTTACGTCTCTGAAATTCGGGGGATGGATATATACCAACTAATATACGATTAAACATGGTGATTTTCCATAGTTACGTTAATTTACCTAGAGGGTAGAGATTCATTATTCTGTGCGGCTGCTGTTGCTGGGCGGTCTTGGGCTCCGGCAGGGGGCGAATTTTGGCGGCATGATGGTCAGCAATAGGCAAACAAGTCGAGCAATTGTGTGACACACCTTGAACATCCCATCATCGTATGTATCTATATATATATATATATACATATAGAACATATATATATATGTGTATTACATATATATATATATATTATATATATATATATTGATATTTGCAGAATTATTCTGATACATTCTGTTGGTCTTCGTTCAATTCAATCTTATACATCAAGACTTAGCCATTCATGCACTTCGTGCAAGATTCGGATTGACAGAATTCGGCTCAATCTTTGGTAAACGTTTACAAAACACTATGGAAAATCACCATTTTCAATGGGAGAATCCACTATTTCTATGGCCATTTCCACTAGCTATTTTGACATAACCAGAGGGTAAGATCCCTAAACCAAAGGCCCAATTTTCTAGTATCCAAAGGTTCATGAACACAAAAAACCACCAACGAACCCGAATGCAGTCACGTGACTTCGAAGCTGCTACGAGCAGCCGGATCTGTTTTCCACAACAGGAAGGGTCATCGGCCGGGGCTAGCTATTTACCATAGTCTCTCCTCAGGCTTCGCATCTGTGGTAGCCAGTTGTCCCGTTGGAGCTTCCTTGGGAACCGTCAAAGCCGGTTCACCAACCTCTGGTCCGAGAATGTCCGTTGCAAAGGCTGCTTGAGACATAGCGGCAGCGAAAGGCTGGAAGCTTCGAGAACTTTTACCTTAGTCACGTAAAGACACTTTTGCGAAACAAGTTCATTAACCCCCCATAGATCCCTATAAATCCCTATATATCCTGAAATTTATGTTTAAACCCATTAACTAGTTCGCGATTTCCCCAAGAGAACTCAGTAGTTCACCAATTTGAATTCACGGAGTTCTCTTCAGTTATGGCCATTTATTAGTTATATATAACTGGTTATAAATGGGATTATACATTCTATAAATGGGGTTAGTTCAGTACTTATAACTTATAACTGGGACCTTAACTGTTGGGTGCGTCGCCTTGGGTTTTCCCCGTCGGATGCGCCTCCGTCGTGGACAACGACACCGGCGATGCGCAGCTGTCTTTGGACACACCTCGAACCTCGGCACGGCCGGGGATGACGACTGGGGGCGGTGAAAGAAATGCGACAAAACCATGGGATGAATGTCATGGTTAAGCATGGTTAAGTGTGGTTAATCATGGTATATCATGGTATATCATGGGTTCATTACTTATTGATGGCAACCATGGCATTTCAACCCGCTTGATGCAGGTAGAGGAAGTCCAGTACGTTGAAGTATGGCTTCATCACTCTCGTGTGCATCCTGACACAATTTGCGGTACAGTCTCATGACTCCTGCATGGAAATGATTGCGGCTTCGCTGGCATGAAAAGGTCCAGGATTCAAGGCCATAGGTCAACTTGCTAAGGACCAGAGTTTGAAAGAGCTCAACTCTTTTGTCCCATGCCAGTTGTGTATTCTTGTACAGGAGCTTTCGATGTTGGGCAAATGCGCTGCGTGCAATGCTCAGCCTTCTAGAGATTTCCCCCTTGGTGACATCGCGATGATGCAGAACTCCACCCAGGTGTGTGTAGCGACTGACTACTGAGATCATACTGATCCCAGCCTCGCACACCACTGGGAAGTGTGCACCTTCAGAAAGGCTGGAAAATCTCCTTCTCATCGATCTGGATCCCTGGCCGCAGAAGCTCGGCATCACTTCAGTTTTGCCCAGACCAGCTGCAACTCCGATGCGATTCACCAATTCGTCGTTGCTGTGGGCCGAAAGACACATAAATCGTCCATCCATGTAGGTCCCAGGAATGGGCTGGACTCCCTTGCCGTCCTCTCCAAGTCTTCTCGTTGACCCCACTGTAATCCCGTCTCAATCGGGAAGTGGTCCAGTGGTCCAGCATTTGGAGGTTCTGGAGCTCTGCTTCAAGGGTCCTAAGCAGCTTGCTCCCAAAGGAACCCAAATACTACATCTGCAAATCCGTCCCCAGGGCGGGGGCCCAATTCTGTACGGACTACGTCCGATTGATCATCCACCACGAACCAGGTGTCTCGATGGATTGCTTGCAGCAAGTTCTGGACATGTGGCGGTGCTCCAGCCAGCTCAATCGCGGAGGGATGCTGTACATATATATATATAGATACATGTAGATTTATAATTATATATATAAGGGTTTTGTGATGTCACTGATGTCCGATTCATTTGATATGTGTTTTTTTGGTGATGGTGATAGGGTAAGACTTGCTCAAATAAGATCAGATTTCCTCATATAGGGACAGATCAAAACCTATGAAACACCAGATTTGGGCAGATGAACATCCAGCATCATCCAGCTGGCCGAAGGGTACCATAGGGTAGCAAGGTCTGGACTCGGAGACATATGCAGAATCAACTGCAAGATGTTATAACTGGGATTTCACCATTTGATTAGTAATGATTACTGGGGTCATAAGTGGGATAAACTCTAATTATCCCACTTACCATCTGGTTATTTAACATAGCCATGGAAAATCACTATTTTCAATGGGTAAACCATCTATAAATGGGCAATTTTCCATGGCTATGTTAAATAACTTAGAGGGTAACATCCAAACCAGATTTTGGCATGACCAAATATTGAAGACAACCATGTTTGAGCACAACCCAAAACCCTGCCTCATACCCACAACTGCAGGTTGCTTGAGAGGGATTCACGAAATGCATTGCACTGCAGTCCCCAGTTGACCAATCAGTATGACCCCATATCCTATCCTCAGGGTAAAGGGTAAAGCCTCAATTATCAGGAACCCGATGAATGTGACTGTACTTGAGCTATTCTGTTCTGGATGTATTTCAGATTTTGGCTTCTGCTACTTCAAGGGCCAGATACAGTATCTGAGTGGAAACCACGGAGACCAAATGCTTATGGTTTTGAGGGGTTTTCGGCATGAACTGGGTGGAACTGGCAATATCTTTATCAAGCCCCCAAGCACACATCTGAAACCAGCCAGGTTTTCCAATAGATCTTCTCGCCCCCAAAAAAAGTCCAATTCTTGGCTGGTTACACGAATTCACAATTTTCCGCAGCAGTTCCACATGTTTTGTACCGTTTCTTTGATCCATGTGAATCCCAATTGTTCGTTGTTAAGTCATGTCAAGATTCCATGTCACCACCAATCATCTGGGATTTTTGATCATATCAAAGCACCAACTGAGACACTAGGATTACCTGCAGAAGGGTCCCTCTTAGACACGTGAGTTGATAACTAATAAAACCAACTAACCTAACCATAGCTAGCCTAACTATAGAATATACCGTTCGACTATTTTATAAACACCTTTATCGCTGGGGGGGTGGGCAATCTGATCTGAGCCGCCCGAACCCAATCCACATACGGTCGGGCACGCCCTGTGTGCTTTGTTTCGACGCGTATTTAAAAAAAAAACAGCAAAGCCAGAGTGGAATCAAACAAACATCTGATTGGTGGAAAAATATTAGTCAGTTGGGGTTACTATTCCCAATATATGGAAAAATAAAAAATGTTCCAAACCACCAACCAGAACATGACAACATCGCAAAATAGGAGCCTCTCTCTCATAGATTGGTATATAAAACCATCCAACTGCTGATGGATCCTATACTGTCGGTGGTGCCCCCAGTCGAGCTCGCGTTCAGTTGGGGGCCACAGAACTCCAATTTCACTCTGGTTTATAGGTGATATATCGAACTAGTCTGGTTGGTGGTTTCAGACATTTGGATTATTTTCCATAATATATGGGATAATCCCAACCCCATTGACTTTCATATATTTCAAGATGGTTAAAACCACCAACCAGTAATGGGATTATCAGCCATTTATCTAATGGTTTTTATAAACCAATAAACATAACGTTTGGGGGGCACCATCACTAGCTACCAGCTAACCTTGTATTGGACTAGGTCGCAACATTGGTGGCTAGGTCACAGTAGTATCCATGATGCACCGACCAGCAGTACTTTCCCGTACTACCCGTGCGAAGATCGCAAAAACACATACATGTAGAATTATGATACGTATATAATACATATAATATAATATATATATACACATTATAATATATATATATATATCTTTATATACACAGTATAATATATATATATATATATTAGATTTACGTGGGCATGTTCAGTAGAAAAGGGAAAGTCACACGATATTTGGGCAACTTACAACAATAAGAAAAAGTAAATTGTGCCTGCTGTTTTCGCAGTGTCAACCCCCAATGAAAATTAAGAGGATGTCTGTCCTTTCAGACAAGCTGGTGCTACATACTTCCAAACTGTTCTTGATACTCCCAATTTCACCAACCATTTCACTGTTCTAATGTGGCAAACCCAATTTCACCAACCATTCCCAAAATCACCAATTTAACCATCCCCAAATGGTAGTTGTTTATGGCAGCCACGGTGTCCAACATTAACTATAGTTGTAATCAGTATGAACCCACCATGTTTTCTCACACCGTTGCTATTGAAATTACCTTTGCTAAGTGATGCGAGAAAGGGCCCCAATGCATATATAAGTTGCTTTATGGACCCATCCAAGTATATTATATATACACAGCATTTAACTATATATATATAATGTAAATATATATATATATATATATATATGTATACATACACATACATACGTATATATACATATATGTAAATTTCCAATGCATCTGTCGATCCTTTCGTGCCTCAGGTTGGAAGTGATTCGTGATGCCGCTGCATATCGGCTGGACAGGCCTTGAGCCTCTATTGGCTGGATGGTAGAAAAGAGGGTG